>Ga0268261_10000721_pt1 | contig 21377 bp, 13 predicted proteins | sample TergutNc150P1_FD_190353 | JGI IMG/M metagenome (GOLD analysis project Ga0268261, IMG submission 190353) | Nasutitermes corniger P1 segment gut microbial community from laboratory colony in Florida, USA - Nc150 P1 (SPAdes) (version 2) | ecosystem: Host-associated > Arthropoda: Insects >...
TACTCCTGGTACTCATTTCTGTTAGCGGTTCACCCAGGGCCAAAGTGCGGCCGGAAGGACTAAGTCAATAAAAAATTCGACATTTTAAGGTACGGAATGTGATCAAGAATTATGTTATAATACAAAAAAAAATATTTTTTGAGTCCGTTCCCTTCGTATTACCGGTATATCCAAACGTTACTTTCGAACATCTTACAATACGACAGATTACGTAGTTCTGAAGACATGTCAGAACGGTCTTATGTCATGATGCAAGGCTGCTCCCTGGATATTGTACACCGTGTGGAGTATCCGATTATGACTACGTTTAATCTCCCTCCTTGTTCATTACCTGAAGACACCTACAAAAGCAGTCTCAGCAAGTTCACAAGCATAATCCCAACAACAGACAAAGGGCAAGGGCCAGATCACATCCTGAAACCGAGATCCATTATGCCATAAACATGCAAGCCTATTCAGATCGGTGAAGCATTTCAGAGAAATGTGATACAGTTTGTTTTCATATCGATGCAAATGAAGTATTACTGTAGACTATACATACATAGATCAACACTATTTCGAGCAACAACTTCAAAACAGAACCAAACAGGGGTCCGGACATACACACTTCCACATTATGTGGGCCCTATTCCGTCCAAATAAGGTCTAGAACGGTAGGCTATAGTGCAACGATCAGATCGAACGCCGCACGTTATGTAAAACAATAAAGAGGGCAAGTATTGTATGCGAGATGAGCATCTCAGAGCGGTGTTACTGCAAATGCCTGTTAACAGGGATGCGATGCCGTGTCGTTTGGGACTTTCCCATTGTTTCGAAGAATTGTGGTATCTCTGTATTCAGGTTCCAGCAGGCCAAGAAACGTAACAGTGCCGTAAGTTACCGTTACATTCAACCCACCACACGGCGTCACATATCAGTAGACCTGAATTTTCGGTATGTACTTCAATCAACACACGCCTCTAAAACAGAGTACAATATTCATAACAAAATCAAAGTATATTACAATTATTAAATTTAAAACTTTACTGCACTGTTACCTCTTTGCTGGCTTACGTTATATACTAGTATCCAGGGACAGCAAACCTTTCTGGGGTTTATGAAAGTTACTTTTAACTTTGTGGACCGGGTAGCGTAGTCGGTATAGCGACTGAGCTACGGGCTGGACGGTCCGGGGATCGAATCCCGGTAGGGGAGAGATTTTCCGCACCTGTCCAGACCGACCCTGGGGCCCACCCAGCCTCCTGTACAATGGGGTACCTGGTCTTTCCCGGGAGTAAAGAGCTGCCGGGGCATGATGTTAACCCCTCACCCTTTTCTAGTGCCGTAGTCATGAAAGAGTAGAGCTATACCTCTACTCCCCCTATGGGCCGTACGACCTGTACAGAGCCTCAGTGCCTGTACAAGGGTGACCTTTACCTTTTAGCTCTTTACTTTAAACTTTAAAAATATGAACACTGAGACAAACCGCATTCTGAATCTGGAAAAGATAGAGGCCGTACAAATTGAACTAGCGGGCTCCGTGATCGAGACTCCAGGTACAGTGCAATAAGACAGTACACACTTACCTGGAGAATATGGCAGCGAATTTGACTGTTTATTGCGAGCCATGTTTTATTTTACCGTTTGAAACGATTTAACTTTTAACTTCACTCTCTCCTGCCAGCTTTACTCATCCGGAATGCAGCTACAGACTCGAGAGGGAACGTGTTTGTAAACTCATGAACAGGCAAAGATGTCGCAAAGTTACTGGAAGCACCTAAAGATATAGGTCTGTAAAATTACACAGCCTGCAACGCGAAACAGTTTAAGTGCAGTAAACTTCCGTCAGAGAAGCAAATATTTGACAACGTGAGAATATGGTGCATGCAGATACTGACATCTGCCGCCTGCTGTCCACACGTAACGGAACGATCTGCAGTCAATCCTAACGTTGGCTCGCAATAACAAATATGCAAGCCAAATGTATTAATGGGATATTAAACATGCACACAAGACATTACTATGCTTTCGTATGAGGCACAACGTGGAAAAAACAAAAGAAAAAGTAACACACCTTATTTTCTTGTGCTCCTTACATTGTTATCAGTTGACTACGCATGAAAATGGAAGTTCAAAACAGCTAGTGCAGTGGGGATGCCTAGAATATGCCAGTACGATCATTCCTGCAATATCGTCCGCCCTACAAATTCTTTGTCTGGTCACATCTATTTTATGACCAAGCCGGAACCCATGAAAAATCTTCACGATAGTTGTATTTGGAATGTTCTATGAGTTTATGGCTTTAAATGGCAGCCTTATGGGTCTTTACACTGTGCGTCACGTGTTTGTAACGATGTTCCTTCGAAACGTCTGAGCAAACACATAACACTACAGGTTGTAAAAAGCCAGAAGACCATCAGTAGGGTAAACGCCGGCCATGCAAACCTGAAAAATCACATTTTTGGTATTACTGAGGGGTCTTATTTCTGACGCCATTCCCTCTCATAAAAGGCATACAGACATAAAGCCAAATTCTCAAAGCTTACCTCAGGAACCAGAACCCAAAGCACTGACAAACTTTCGCGGGACGCAGTATACCTTGGGATTTATGGTTGAACAGAATATACATAGTGACAAATTAGTGCTATTTCGCACAGACAATGAAGCAGAACCATCCAAATCACAACTGCACGCACTCAAGCTGTCGATTTCCTCGTATCTCTCTCCGCTTCCCAGCTTCGTGAGTAAGCCTTGACACACAAGCTACACCACAAATTGTGAACAATTCTGAGACTAAATTCACAGCTTCCATGAAGAAGTAATGTTTTCACGTAAAAGATTTATTCTATTCTGTAAGAAGATGCAGCATTTTTAACAATGAGTGAACCAACTTTTCATTATTATTGCATACAGCTCCCACACAATACACATGTCATATCATACAGCTCCTATACCATACAGATGCCATACCATACAGATGCCATACCATACAGATAACATACCATACAGATACCATACCATACAGATACCATACCATACAGATACCATACCATACAGATACCATACCATAAAACTCCCATACCACAGATGCCAAACCATACAACTCCCATACCATGCAGATGCCATACCATACAGCTCCTATACCATATAGATGTCATACCATACAGCTCCCATGCCATGAAGCTCCCATACCATGGATGTCATATCATACAGCTCCCACACCATACACATGCCATACCATAAAGCTCCCATACCATACAGATACCATACCATACCATAGAGATACCATACCATAGATGCCAAACCATACAGCTCCCATATCATACAGATGCCACACCATACAGCTCCCATACTATACTGACGCCATACCACACAGCTCCCATACCATAAAGATAGCATACCATACACCTCCCATACCATAGATGCCATACCATACAGCTCCCATACTATACAGACGCCATACCATACAGCTCCCATAAAACTCCCATACCATAGATGCCACACCATACAGCTCCAATACCATACAGATGCCATCCTTTGCTGAAAAGGGTCTCTGATCACGGATTAAAAAACGATAACAGAGGAGACGAGTTCTCGGATTAGGAGGAAGCACGAAGGAGAATCATATTTTTAAACTTCTTACTTTATCACATTTATTGGACATAACACAGCTCCTCAGACTCCTTTTTCCGGTGTATCATACACTTTTCTGATATATATGTGAAGCTGGAAACTAACTATACTCATGTATGAAGCAAAATAGTATTACGCAAGTTATAAAACAATTTCTTTTGTGTCTCATTTGCCTGAGGATGCAATGTTATGCCGAAACATGTAGCATTAAACCATCCAAAGCACAAAGAGTAGTGACACGATTATTATCCACCTGTCAAAGTTTACCAACGCTTCGGAGGAGAAGAGCGGGTTCAATTTCAAGGGTATAATCGTGCCAGGCTACATGTTGTAACAACTCACAGGGCTGCAATTTAACAGTCACCGCCATAAGAACCCCAAATCTCACAAAGCACTCAACATTCCTAGTCTAAACCTTGATCTGAGGGATACGAACGGAAGCCGCAGAACACTCACGAAGATTTGCCCACCGAGGTCACCACCCGATCTGCAGAAGACGGGATTTAGCGTCTATAATATTTAATCCTGTTTCATTCAAAATCGTCAGGTGCACTCACATGTTTTTGCAAAGGATGATCCGCCATGACATGGCCAGCAGGTTGTCCCACACCGCAACCAAAAAGGGATTTAATATAAAGCATACGACAATGTGCAAACCAACCAGCCATAGAGAGGTAATGTAACAGTCAAACAAGTTGAATAACAGCCACGATGATTATGTCATCACAGGCCTCTTGATTACATAGAGGATATCCCTGCAGATGTAGATGGTTAGACTAGCAATCTCAGGGCACCTGTGACCTAAGAAATTAAACTTTTAATTTTTTTTGTAACGCAACAGTCGAACTCGGACCTAGGCCGCCTCAATGTTGAGTTTTCTAGATTACACTCAATTACACACACACACACACACACACACACACATACCCGGTACCACTCGCCTGAACGAGTGATCAGCTCGTCACGGAGGCCGCTCCATACACAACAAACATAACGGACAAACACTCATGCCAACAGTAGGATTCGAACCCGCGACCCCAGAAATCGAACTGTAGCAGATCTTAGACCGTACGGCCACCGGGATCGGTATCCTTATACATTATGAGTAAAAATTACGTTACAAATTAGTGTCACTTTGTCTTGAACGATATTTCTTTACAGATGAACGTAAAGGAGTTTCATCCGGCAGTAAATACACTACGGTTGCTGACAAACTAAACGAACCCAGTCTTAGTTGCTTCGAAGACAGAACCTTAGCTGCGCTCCGTACGACTCACACAATAACAGAGAAGCATGCCGAAACTATGCACGTACGCACACACCAGACAAGCAATGTACGTATAACATAACACTAAGGCGCCTTCGCGTAACCACTGTTGCCGTCGAAAAGCAGTAAGTATTACGTATTCTAAATATATGTGTATGTAGCTCTTAGTTACCTTGCACGCACAGCGCATGTGCCGTATTATATTGTAACCTGCCCGACTCCACAATATTTTTCCACATTATCTCATAAACGGCACGATTTTAGAAAATAAAATTTACTAAATATAAAATGTGTATTTTAATTTTCTCTACAACTCTTATCCAAAACACTTCTCAATTTAAGAAGAATTGAGGGAGATATTGTCATAAATGTACATATGTCTTCATATCAAGTACCTGTTATTCTTGTCAGACTGCAATAAAAACTTTCTCAACACATTTTCAAAAAAAAATATTAAAATATCAAATTCCATGAAAATCTGTCCAGTGGGAGCCGAGTTGTTCCATGCGGACGGACGGGCAGAATGAAAAACATGATGAAGTCAATAGTCAATTTACGCAATTTATCGAACGCAATGAAATGGGCATGACTGCAGCATCTTGGCGAGCCACAGCAGATTCGGTGTGGTTAGCGCCACGATAGAAAAGTGAAGAATGAAGATGGAGATAGCATGTTCCTTCAGCAGGTAAGACTTAACTAATAAACTGCAGATCCCAGAACACCGTGATATTCAAAATGATTAATTATAGGCAAGAGCATGAATGATTATTGCACTAAGTCCACTACACCATGCATCAAGGCGCAACATTTAATTATAAGGAAAACCTTCTTTTTGCTTGAAGAGTGCTGCTGTCCAGAAAATCAATTCACAATGTTCTGTCCTTCACTTTTCATTTTATTCTGTCGGAATCTTGGTTTCGTTCTGCTACTGCAGTGCACTAAGAGGAACTTTCGCTACTGCGAACGCGATGGAAAAAAACGGTACATTCATTGATCGCTCATACTGTGATTCTGTTATCTAATTATGACGTTAGAAATATCTCATTCAACAAGAAACTGCGGGACGCACCGCTACAACGTCTGCACATTCTGTACCAGTCGAAGATGTCAAAGGGTCACAAAAATTATAGGATGCAATTTTTAATGAGGCCTGCATAATCCATGACAGGGGTGCAAGTATTATTCAGACCACAGATGCACAAAGTTTCCAAACATTCAGAAGCCGCTTCAGAATTCTAGACGCCAGAAATGTGATATGAAGGACGTTCCATACTGTGGATCTACAAATATTAGATGCCACAGTACAAGATTGAGTCGCCAGGGTGTTCCGGCGTCCATAATTTTCACACCCCTATTTTATAAGTAAGTCTTAAGAGTTCAGTTGATGTACCGCACACATATTATAGCGAATTTCTCCACACATCCTTGAAACAGAACCAGAGTCATCCAATGGATACTGGATGCCATTTGTCGGAAGTGAAGCTACCGGAGGGTACAATCCAGTGCAGACTTGAGGATTGTATGGAGCTACCTTTAAACCAACACGCCTTTTAGGAACGAAGTGTAGGTACATGAATATCAGGGGAGGTGTATTTATAATTCTGATGCCAATGCGCCACATTCTCTCTTCCTTCTTCGTCTACTGTCAGTAGCACATATTATTTAGCGTTCAGCGAATGATGGGTGAATAAGGAATTGGAAAACTACGCGTAACAAAACTGCAGTGGTTAGATTTGAGAAATTATAGTAGTAAGCATGGTGGTTGGGCACGGTAATTAACCCTGTGACGTCACACGTAAACAAACCTAATTTCCGCTCCCCACGCCCTGCCACCAGACGGTCACGTGATTTAAAAAACGGTAGACAGCTTAGCGCCGAGCTAAACCTAACTTTAACTTATTATATTGAAACCTAACACTCCCCTCCTTACCCTTGGCGGTCACGTGATGTAAACAAAAGATGGCAGACACTCTGGCGCGGGGCTAAACCCAACTTTAACCTTATTATTTTGAAACCCAACATTGACCTTGTTGTGATCACACGATGTAAATAAAGTCTTAGACGGCTTGGCGCCGGGCTAAGACTAATTTTGACATGTTATTATTTTAAAACTTAACATTGGCCTTGTTATGGTACCCGATGCAAATGTAATGAATGTAAAATGTAAATAATTGTGTGGTAGATTTTACATATTAATTTTGGTAATTTTTGGATTTGTATGTTGAAATGGTTACAGTTAGATTCCATTCACTTCCTCATTGCGAAACGAACAAGCGTTCACATTTGCTACTCAGCGCTTATTTGTCAGTTCCCCATTCTTTCGAAGCGTTTAACATCAACTCTGACGCGATCAGTTTGTCTCAACTATAAAATATGTTTATGTATCATTTTGCTCTAATGTAAACCCCCGCATTTTGCTGACGTGCAATTCACTCGAAGGAACCCCTGTTCGCCGGTCACTACGTATCTACAAGACTCTGAGAACGATAATTATTATACAAAGTTCAATAATGATTACGATGTGGCATCGCTTCTTCATACTACAAAGAAAGCCGAATTGACTGACTTAATTTTCTGTATTCTAAATTAATTCGAGTGAATAACTTTCGTAATATAATTCGGACAACTTGAACTAAATTCCAGATCCATTTATCCGCGTTTATACAAGAGCAAGATAAAAATTTTATCTTTCTTGTTTCATTGTACAATTTACCAGCCCCTTCATATCTGTATTATAGCATTATCATCACCGATTTACAATATATAGACTATCTATAGTCAACTGTGATTTTAGTCAGTTACTTGTCTTCGTGTACTACACCCTTATATAGCGTACTGTCAGTGTTTACTGACTGGTGGCAGTTTCTACCATTCCCTTATTGTATCAGTGTTACGAACCCCCACGCTACTTGTATATTTATGTCCTACAGAGTACCTCTAGTAAAATCTAGTTCCCTCCAATTTAGGGCATTACAAATGGTTGGCAGCACTGAGATTTAACAAAATCGGTTAGCCGTGGTGCGATTTATCAGACTGGTTAGCATCAACGGGAATTTAAGTGTGCGCAAGTGTGGTAGTGCAGGACCTGTAATTAAGTGGTCGCTATATACTTTTGTAGTAGATTGAAGGAAGAGACACGTAACCGAAATTAGACCTCGAACAGAGCAAAAAGTTGTTTGCCCTTTTTCTTTTGTGGTTTGCCAAAATTTTTTTTATTTACTCGACTAGTGTTAAACGATGGCTTATGCACAGCTACAAGAAGAACTATAAGTCAAAATTAGAGATTCAAGGACTCAGAGATCGGATGTCCCTAGGAGCACCGACAGTTCACAAAGACCTTTCATTAATTTCGCTTGTCCCGAGGTGGTTAGGTTCGGAGTCGACGAATTCTTTAAAAGAATTTATTTTAACCCTTGAAGCTTCCGCACAAATTGGCAGGTGGGAAACGAAAGATACGTTGCAGATATCTATCTTTCCGGTCTTGTGACAGCTGTCACCGTCTTCCAGAACCCAAACACCATTTTTGTTTAACCACTGATCTGCTTCTAAATGTCTTGTTTTCATGGCTGCTCGTACACCTATCCACGTTTTTCTTGGACGTCCTGTTTTTCTTCTTTTCCCAGGTATCCACTCCATAACTCATTTTGGTAGTCTCTCCTCTTGCATCCTTCTAATGTGGCCATGCCACTGGAGTAAGCTGGATATAGCAGCTTTAAAATTGAAAGCTTCTGCTCGAGTATTTTATCAGGGATGCACAGAACTCCACACGCGAGACGCATCGTGGAATACTTTTAAAGAGGTTCAGGAAAGGGTACAAGGGCGTCCATACGGACCAGTACCATTACGCGAGGATACAGATGGCCCCGCAAGGCAAAAACGAAAGCCCACAAGAATTTGCAGAACGGTGTAGGGGGTTAGATCAGATGATTACGTGTCAGGCTGACGACCAAGCAGCTCAGGGGCTGCAAAGAGAAATTGCGGAACGCATCGGTTTAGCAAGCTTCGTGGCGGGTTTGATTGGTGTTCCCGGAAAACAAGTTCGTTATGCATCTCCAGTTTCAGTAGAGAAGGCTATACGAATTGCGGTTTCGGTGCAAGAAGCCGAGAGACAGGAGAAGTTTAATAATAGCTTCTATGAGCGCCACGACAGTAGAACGTATAGCGACAGTGACAAGTCGCGATACGCCATCGGTCCACGTACGGCCAGCCAAGCAGAGGGTCGACGCACGGAAGTTCCACGGAGTGTCAACAGGGCAAGAGCATCGAGCACTAAGAACGCGAAAACCAAGGCCGCCTTACGATGTTACAAATGCAAAGTTATAGGGCACTTCGCTAGGAGTGTCCTACCGGATTAAAAAGGGAACATAGCAACTCCCAACAGCCCGGGAGAAAGAACCAGACCAAGCGTTCAAGATTTTTCGTGTCTTCCGGCGAAAAACCCCCATCCCCCAAATAAACAGTATTCCAGGGAGGAATCAAATAGTTCGAGAAACGGAAGAAGGGCGTTAAGGAAGACAGCTCCTCCCGCCTTTACGCCACAGTAAATGCTGACATTAGGCCCGCTGTTTCGGTCGTTTTGGAGCTGGGTACTCCCTCTATTTCTGTGCGTATAGAAGAAATTAGGGTCCTGATTATTGACACCGGCTCCAATATTTAGATATTGCTACCAGGCATATCGAAAAGTAAAGTGAGACTCACTGATATGCGTCCATATAGAGTAACGGGAAAACCCCTAGAAGTTAAGGGACGTCAGGCCGTCTCTTTGTGTTAGGTGGGCGTGAATTCAACCACCAGTTTTTGGAGTGTTCTCTCCCCACTGAAGAGGCAGGTCTCCTAGGCATGGACTTCATGAAAGATTCCGGGGCCATAGTGGATCTACAGTGCAACAAAATGTCACTTGCAGACATTGGAAAAGTGCCCCGAGCGAATGGCATGACGCTCAAAGAAAGCATTGTACTCACGGTCTTTATGGAGGATAAACAGGGACACAGCACTCATCCCACCCGACGGGAAGCTCGGTGTATGGACAATCAGGTCCCAGCCGACTCCCCCGTGACAGAACCTCTACCCTAGTTACAACGTGGCTAGGAAAAGCCAGGGAAAACATCCCCAAGGCACCTAGGAGCCAACAAGTGGTGATTAGCGAATTAGAAATCCAGGAGTAACAGGAACCATCCCCCTTGTGTGCATTGAGCTCGCGCACATCCCCATCGAAGGGGTCCTCCCTGCACGCGCTCACACGAGTAGAATGTAGCCCAGTAAGACGTCACTCATGACGTCACAGGCCAACCATATGGTTACCAGATAGCCAAATACGCGCGCGTATGTCATGCTTGCCAACTTCAGCGACCAGACATTGACCGTCAAAAAGTCCCAATGTTCATGGCATAGCGGAAGAAACATCGGAATCACTGGTAGACAAGATAAATCAGGGAAAAGAACTTAATTCTGATTCGCCAATTTAGCCTCAGAGGAAAAAGAAAAACGAAGCATTATATCGCAAGATACTGATTGGAAAATTAGACCAATTAAATCAGTAAGACAGAGCTACTAGAGCCGGTATTACTAAAGTATGCTCATGTCTTCCACGACGACATGACATGATTTCAAGGGGACTAAGTCACAGAACACGAGATACCCATAGGCGACGCGCGACAAATTAGGCGTCCCCAATACAGAACCCCGTACGCCCTGAGGCAAGAAATGCAAACACAAGTGGAGAACATCCTCGACAAAGGTGTCATAAGCCCGAGCAATTCCCCTGGCCAGCGCCCGCCATCTTGGTACCCAACAAACGCCCAGATGGTACTCCTAAATAGATTCTGTGTAGACTTCACAGCACTGAATTCTGTGACGAAATTTGATACCCATCGGTTACCCCTCTTCGATGAAGATGCAGCCTCCTTACACGGATCCAGTTACTTCACGACACTCGACTGCCAAAGCGAATTTTGGCAGGTACCCATAAAAGAGGAACACCGGAAACGCACAGGGTTCACTGTCCCTTCCGGAAACTACAAATTTAATCGCCTCCCTTCTGGATTATCCAACTCTTCAACTTCCAGAGGTTAATGGGCATTGTTTCGAGAAACCTCATAGGTACCCCGTGTTAGGTTTCCTAGATGATTTCATTGTTTTCTCAAACACAGCAGAGGAGCACGCTCAGCGATTAGAGGAGGTATTACGTAGGATCGATGAGGCAAACTTAGAGTTGTACCCTGAGAAATGTGTAACTGCCCAGCCCGAGGTGCGCTATCTAGGCTATGTATTGTCAGAGAAAAGCATCTCTGCCTCCCCTGACAAAGTGACGGCCGTCAATCAGGCACCCAAAAACATCAAGCAGGTTAGGGCATTCCTCGGTTTAGCTTCATTTTACATAAGGTTCGTGCCAAATTTTTCCGAAATTGCTAAAGCATTGACGGCTCTAACTAGGAAGGACCGTCAGTTTACATGGGGCCCGCAAAAGCAACAGGCTTTCCAGAGTATGAAGGATAGGTTGTGTATCACGCCTGTACTGGCCTACCCAAATTTTGAATTGCCCTTCATACTAACTACTGACGCCTCGAAGGTGGCAATTGTCGCCTTCTTGTCGCAAGTCCAAGACGGAAAAGAGCGGCCGATCGCATACGCAAGTAGGCAACATAACACAGCGGAACAAAATTATAGTTTCCGAACAGGAAATGTTAGATTTGTTGTGGGCATCCGGGTACTTCCGCTGTTACCTCTATGGCAAGCGTTTCGTAGTTAGGAGGGACCATGCAGCGTCAACCTACTTGCAGAAATTTGCTGACCACAACAGTCGCCTCTTAAGATGGTCTCTAAAACTGTCCGAATTGGACTTCGTAGTCGAACACAGAGCAGGGTCTAAGATAGGCCACGTGCGCACTCTAAGCCGGCACGTGGGAGCCATCACGAACCCAGATCCCCTAAGTCGAGAGTGTCCAACAGGAACAAAGAAATTATGCTTTCTGTCGCAGACAAAACCCAGGGGCTTAAATCACAGTAAGAGTGAATTCTTCCTGGATAGAGATGACGTCATGCACAGACGTCAGTAAAACGGCAAACATCAGCTATTGGTCCCGCAGACTTTAATCCAAGATGTTATCTTCACGAATGTGAAGCTTTGGCTTCAGACATGCATATCTGGGCTCCTTTGTCTTGGACTCAAAGGATGTTAAGCGTCTAAGTATGGGGGTCATCTGGAACTTCAGTAAAGTAATAGGGTCCCCTTGAATTGACATTGGACTGAGGCACTAAGGGTCCTTCTAAAGACCTATGTGCATCGGGACCAGAGGGGCTCGAACCTAATTATTACTCACTACCCACCCCCTTCCTTCACGGTCCGGAAAAGTACTCCGTGAACCGCCCACGAAGTCCCCTTCCCATAATCCCAGAGGTCTTTCACGATTTCTCCTGTAGGTTAACAAATATTGTCATCAGCCACATGTCTGTATTCATCTTCTCTACACCCCTCCTCCATTTATTCCACCAGTTGGATGTAGTGATCTCATCAATTATGGACTATACTTCTCTTATCTTGTCACTGGCTAACCGTTCACATACGCGAATCTACTGCAAAAGAGTGGTTATATTATGTGCACCACAGACATTCCGCATTCTGCCCACGGGGTAACCTAAGGGTGTCAGAACAGATAGTATGTCTTAAATATTATTAACCGATTTGTTTTTGTAATGCATACGCAATGTGTTTTCTGTAATGCAGGAACTGACATTGAACACTTTCAGATAAGACTCAAGCCTCATCGCTTCTGTAGTCTCCGTTCGTTATTTGTCTCCGGCACGCCATGTGTACGTTGCTCCACAGCACCTCAACTCTGAAACTTAGTCCGATTTACATACCGATTTTAAACAAACTTGGTACATATATCAAGCTTCTAATGACCACAGCACTTGATATGTTCAATCGAACACCATCAATATATCAAATAAAAGTTATTATGGAACCTCGTGAGGTGGGGCCTACATTAGAGCCATTAAATTTATGACTGTGAATTTCTAACTTTAGCAAATATTCAATATAAAATGTTTAGAAAAATAATTCCTTGTATAGTGTCCAACATCGCCATGAAGGAGGAATAAAGATACAAGTATCCTTCGGTATAATGACAATATGATGAGAAGTTGGTGGGAAGGCAGATCACAGTCACGCTTAAAATAGAGGATGAAAACAATTGGCGCACAAACCGACAACACTTGTTTAAAATATAAGTCGAAAATAAGAACTTGTACAAAGGATATCTTAGGACGTTAGTTTTCGAGATACTTGTCACCTTCATGTGGCGGTAACATACTCGTACTTCTCAGCAGTGCTCTCGCGAAGACAAAGCACTTTGTTAGATGTCTCCAGACGACACACGGTTTACAGCGGGACTCGGGTGTGATCGGATAATCGAGCAACTCTGCGCCATGCTCTTAACCCTCGGTGCCTTATAATAGTGGAGGTGGTAATGATGGGAATACGCGCTACGTAATCCTGGTCGAGGTTGTCCAGACGCTAATGTGTTTCGACGCTTGAAACAATTGTGCCGTGAGATATGAAGTGTAAGACGTAAGAATTTGAGAATGTAAGTCGCCCCTGGACTGCATGGACACAAGCCAATGTGGATGCCGTAACTGCAGCTGTGGTAGGAGCCATACAGTAGCTCACCCACACAAGAATTTGGACTATATTAATATCGTGGAAGGCATAACTGCTTCCACACCATCGTCCATTTCACCTATTGACCATACTGCGTAACTACGAAGCGCCCATGGTATGACCATTTCCTGAACAAGGAATCACACCATGGACAGCGTGTATATACTTTGTAGATCTTCTGTATAAGAATATTTAGATGTAAATAATTACAACTTGGCGACAGTGCGCCTTGTGTTATTTTCCACGTCGACATCGGACAAATATCGTAATTGTTAATATGTAGGCATACGGTCTGCCACTAGAAATTACAAACAGTAACAAATAACAGGGTGGGACGGGATAGCTCAGTTGGTATAGCGACTCTTTACGGACTGGATGGTTCGGGGATTGAATCCCTGTGGGGTCGAGATTTCTTTGCAACCGTCCAGAACAGACCTGGGGCCCACCCAGCCTCCCATACGATGGGTACCAGGTCTCTTGCCAGCGCTTGGTTTTCACCAACCAAACCACCTAGCGTTGAGATTAAAGAATGAGCAGAGCTATAGCTCTATTCCCCGTCTGGGTGTACGTGTTCTGTCCTAGGGAGACCATTAACTTTTTACCTTTTAAAAAATAACAAGGTATTACAGCATTATACCAATGCCGTTTAATATAAGGTCATACCAGCAGAGACTGCTCTTGATTTACTTATAAATACACAATTATAGTAATGGCACATACCTTTACTTCAAAGTGTTCCTCCTTTAACTTCGTTATAAGAGAAAAATGTCAAAATACTGCACTTCTTGCAAACGAAAACGTAGAAGCCAATATCGACATATTCTATTTGAAAATGCCGTGTACCTGTTAATTGGTGACTTCTGAAGTCCTACAAATAGTTGATACAGTTTGCCCATATACATATTTTAGTCTTTCGTCTTTTCAAGTTTTTTTTAACTCTATGTAACCACTCTTCATTCTACCGTGTATTTGATCCACTACCGCACTCCACAAGATTCTTTCAATTTACTCCAGCCGCAAACCATTTTTATAGGAACGCGGAACTATATAAACTTAATCCGGAGTGCAGAAATCCGCAGCACTTTAAAGCGAATCTTAAACCAGCGGGTCGAGGAAATACGGTGTAACCCGGAAGTGAGAGACCATCATAGAGACCGTGGAAGAAAAAATGAGTTACTGTAACTGCCTTGCAGGAAAGAACAAAAAGGTTTAACGTGGGGTTGAGGTAGTGAGCCATGGACAATCAATCAGCAGGTACGTTGGGGTGCGGGCACTTATCACTAGGTCATGTGATACCTCCTAGTGGTCAGTGTTCCAAGGTACTCCACTTGTGGCACAGAGATCAACAGCAGAAATAGATACTGGGGTTTTATTCCATTACATCACTAAGCAGTGGAAGGCTTAGACACCAGGGTCCTTGGGTCGCTCATCACCCGGTTCAGTAAAGTACTAACGGATAAGTAACGAAGAGGGTGAATTAAATAAATGAACGGGGGAAATTTTATATACGCACACTATATTTTACGTTCGTAAGTCCGTGCATCATCATATGATTCAAATTAGACAAGATGCAACAGTTTCACAAGTTTATTACTTGACGTTTGTGTGGCTCAACATGTTTCGGGCGCTTTCCCGCCCATCATAAAGAGCTTACAACTGCATTAGCAGCCTCTGGTTTTACCGTTGGAGTGTGGAGGTAGCAGCGTTGTTAGTCGTGGTCTGCCAGACCACGACAAACAGCGCTGCTACCGCCACGCTCCAACGATAAAACCAGAGGCTGCTAATGCAGTTGTAAGCTCTTGATGATGGGCGAGAAAGCGCTTGAAACACGTTAAGCCACACATAAATGTCAAGTAATAAACTTGTAAAACTGTTGCATCTTGTTGGTTAATTTATTTGAATACATACACTAAGTTAACAGTGCTGTGCTTGACGGAGGATATAAACGTGTATCATCCATCACTGGCACACAGATGGTTTACACTGTTGTCTGTCTCCCTGTATGAGAATTTAACAGCGAAGAACCACCAAACCAACTGAACTCCATGCAGCAGAACCCTTCCTGACAAGCTGAAAAATCTTGAGCTAGTTAACAAATTCCCCACATTTTATGAAACCTGAAGGTTCATTACCGCAATCACAAACGCGCGTCCTGTCCCAATTCTGATGCAGATCAATCCTCCCTATCCTAATTTTCGAAGATCCATTTTAATATTATGGAAGATCCATATTTCATCTTATGCCTTAATGATTAGCACATTAATGAAATTTACAGACGAATAACAGAACGAGTTAGAATTAAGTTCAAGGAAGGATGGAAACACAGAAAGGAAGCGAAGGAGAGCGGCTGATGACGGTTGGCCATCGGCTGTAAAAAGCGCTCCCAATTTAAGAGCAAATGAAGAATGTCTTCTGGGTCATGACGTCTTGCAGTCTCGTTAGACATTACAGCTGAGGTATTCAATCTTAAGCAATGTTACGCGAACGACTGTCTCAACCTTAAGGCCATAAGAGACAACCTTACGTGGCCTGTAAATGACAAATATCACCTGTTGAAACGTCGACAGTTTCACGTGAAAATGGCGACGAGTTATCCGCAATTCCAGTGCGCCATATGCCTCTTTCAACGCCAGACTGACAGTAGCGGCTAACTGCCACTCAATACAGAGACAAGAGACGTAAGTAATATTGAACTTTCAGACAAAATTTATGACGTCAGCTGCCTTCGGCATTTGGTTTCGCCTAAGATGTTTCTAGTACATGAGATCCTGAGGTAATATTATTACAAATTTGGCAAAGACAGACGGCAGCTCCGGCTCGGAAAACCTGCTCTCTAAACCACGACGAATGACGAGTCTGACTTTAACTTCGGACTTCCATAAATGTGTCCTTGCCATACCGGGCAGCCACGACAGATGATTACGTCAGAATGCTTTGAAGATGCCGCTGAACAAGTTTCAGCGTCTTGTTCTAAAATCATTCACATGCCCTATGATTTACCGTATATCCTGGTGCGCAAGAGACACAGCTGTTTCAGCAGTGGAAATATAATAACAATAAGTCTTTTTATCAATTAAGTGCGAACATAGTCATTAAAAACAGTCGCTACCGAAGCTAGAGATTAGAATTACGAAATATTATCAAAATTTTAATGCCAAGTTACTGTTACTACCAAAGACTGGATAGCTCAGTCAATACAGTGACTAGGCTACAGACTGGTCCGACAAATCAGGGTAAAATTCCCAGCAAAGGCGAATAATTTATCTTCTCCACAGCACCGTAATCGGGTGTGGCTCATCAAGCACCCTATCCAATGGGTACCAAACCGTTGTGGCTCACCAAGCCTTTCCAATGGGTACCGGTCGTGGCTCACAAACATAATCCAATGTATAAAACCCGGTTTTGACACACCAAGTATCCCATGCAGTGGGTACCAACCAGTTGTGGCTCAACAAGTATCCTATCCAATGTGAACCAACCGGCTGTGGCTCATCAAATATCCTATCCAATGGGTACCGGTTGTGGCTCACAAATTATCCTATCCAATGAAAAACAGGTTCTGACTCACCAATTATCCCATACAGTGAGTACCAAACAGTTGTGGCTCACCAAGTATCCTATCCAAAGGACATTTTGTTGCGGCTAGCCAAGTATCCCATTCAAACTGAGTACCAACCAGCTGTGGCTCACCGAGTATCCTATCCAATGTGAAAAACCAGTTGTGGCTCACCAAGTATTCTATCCAATGGGTACCAAACCGTTGTGGCTCACTATTCACCCTGCAATGGGTGCCAACAGCTTTTTGCCCAGATGTAAAGCGGCCGAACAGTGAAAGTGTACGTTCTCCTCTAACTAGAATCCAAGTTAGGAATGCGTGCCGCCAGAAGCTACCTATACCGTCCCATACTCCTTAAAGTGGGGTGCTTAATTAAGCACAGGAACATGATACGTGTTTTTTGGGTGGGTTCGTTTTAGGACAGTCAGCAGGCCTATCTCAGAACACAGCGAAGACAAAGAAATGACTCGTAAATTATGAACGGAAAGAAAGCTGTCACAACGTAATCAAGTAGCCTACTAACACCGATATTTGCCTAGAAGAAAGCGACAGAGAATCTCATTGTCAGAATGGCTCGTGTAGAGGTCGAGATTTAAACAGGGAAGTTATAAGGATATAAATCTACAGTCAGCACCATATCAACCTTCTCAGTTTAAGTGATCTTCCATTTGAATGCAGATATATTTTTTCGTAGCTCTGCCCATACAAATGTGCGGTCTATAGTAGGTTTGTGGTTCCGAACCTAAGCACCGTGCCCTGAGACTTCTGACAGTTATATGTGTTTGAAACTGCCCCACGCATACAGCGTCTCCAAAGCAGCTAACTCGCAGCTGCTGTTTCAACAACCGGTACACAATTTCCGCTACTGTTGATTTTGTCCCACGGGTCGTGTTGGGTTCAAACCTCGGCCATGAGGCCTATTACTATGACTAAGGTCTTTTCGCATTTTCTTCAATACTACCCAGTCAAATTCTGAGATAATAAGCATATTTCAAGTTTAGCCAGAATAGCTTGTTTTGTCACGTTTTCCAATTCAGAGGAAACAAAGCCTATACCAGCAGCCGGTAATATGCGGGATATAGAAAACAGCTGTTCTTTCGCCGTGATTATAGATCAACTTTGGTGCAAAATATTTAGACTTCTTCAGTAATAACGTTTAGATATAACCAAGCAGCACAAAATAAAGAACAGGGCGCTGAGGAAGGTATTTGGCGCTAAGAGGTACGAGGTAACAGGTGAGTGGAGACTGTTTTTAAGCTTTATGATCTGTACGAGTACTTCTCACCAAGTATTATTCGGGTGATAACATCAAAGAGCATGAGATGGGTTGGGAATTTGGCACGTATTGGATACAGGAGAGCTGCATACAGGGATTTGGTTGGCAAACCTAGGCGTAAATAGAAAGATAATGTTAAAATGGATTTCCAGGAAGGGGCATTGGGGCATGGACTGGATTGATCTGGCTCGGGATAGGGAAAAGTGGCGGGTTCTTGTTAAAGCGGTAATAAACCTTCGAGTTCCATAAAATGCGGGAAATTTCTTGACTAGCTGAGGACCTGTTAGTTTCTCAAAACGGTCTCCGAACCATGGTGTCAGTTAGTTATCCAGTAATTACAAAGTAATATTACGCATCTGTAATTTAAGTCGGCTCTGCCGTTGCTGGCATCTTTTACCATGAATATGCAAACCGCTCTGAAGACACCACGACTGCTGCCTGGGAGCCTCAACGTCCTGGAACCCTCAGGGCCTGTCCAGGCCTGTAATGGGATTGCTTTGCCTTTTTAAATTCAAAGGAAGGTAGTATTTACCATGAAAAGATTTGCAACAGGAAGTAAATAGCTAAAGATAGCCTTATGTCTAATCTAGCGGAATTAGTCTAGCTCTGTAGGTAGCACCACGAAAAGGACTTTTTGTGCTATCGTTCGAACTAGGAACAATATTACCAGCAGAATACCTCGAGCCATGTATTACACATATGGACGCGGATGGAAAACTAATTTCGGGACATCTTACTAGTTAATTTGGGTTGTTTGTGAGCTGGAAAAGACTGTCACTACTCTATGATTGGCGTCCACGGTTTGGGAAAAACTGGTTTAAACGATTCATTATGTAAGCCAAACCGTTCACATAAAACGTAAGAGTGAACAATTGATAGAATGTCAGTCGCCATAATGGTGTACGTAAAATGAAAAAGAAAAAATATATTGGAGATAAATGAAATAAATGTAATCAGGAACCAGAATAATCCTGCCTACACTTTCCTACTTTAATTCCCAAAGAGTATCAAGCCCTCTACACACTTACCCCCATCATCTCTCGTAAAGAACACAAATTAAAGTCTCCTCACTATGCAATATTCTCGATCCTACTGTCACATTCTTCCTCTGAGGTCCACACATTCTCCTCAGCACTAAACATTCCTCATGCGTGTTACCATTCAGTGCACAAAACTAGGTTGCACGACAAGGCACAAAAAATTTTCATTGGAATACTGGAAGAGAGATTAACTGAAAGGGCAGACATATCGGGGGCAATATTCAAACCACAGATACTGACTGTTGAGTTTGTAAATGACTTTAGAGTGGTCTGCGCTGGGGAAACGCGACCACCCCTTGTTAGTGACCAGTAACTGACGTACTCCAATTAAAAATACATTTGGCTGAAATGCAGTCGTGTTTTTCTTTCGTTTCAGACAACGCCGTTATTTTCTTCAATGTTCTGTGTGCATAAAAGTAACTGTAGGCTTGTTATAAACAAAGCAAGATAGGCAATGTACGCATTACGTAACGTTACGGCGCGTTCGTGCAACCATGGTTGTAGAACAAAAGCAATAATTGTTCCATATTCTGAGAGTGTTTGTAGTCTTAGTTATCCAGCATGCAATGTGCATGCACCATATTGTCATCTGTGGCCTTCCCCGCTCTAGAATATTTTTCCACATTTTCTCATAAACGGCACGATTTTGAAAAAAAACACGTATTGGACATAAAATGTCCACATTCACTTTATCTACGTATGTCTCAAACATCTCATTCTAAGAAAAACTGAGATATCATCAAAATGTATAGTGGTCTTCAAGTAAAGTACCCGTTATTCTTGTCAAGTTTTAATGACACTTGCATTTTTTCGACAAATTTTCGAAAAACGTTGCAAAATCAAATTTCATGAAACGCGGTCTAGTGGGAGCCGAGTTGTCCCATGCGAACAGGTGGACAAAGAGACATGACGAAGCTAATAGTCGCTTTTCGCAATTCTGCTAATGCACCTGAAAACAACGCCACGCAGTGAATAGAATACGTCTGACAGAATCTATACGTTTTCCCTCCGACAGGCGTCGCGAGCGTTAAGGGACTTTACCTAAGCTATGAAAGTCAAATGCATTCTCTTGAGTAAGCGACTTTACTTCACAGTGCTACAGTGACCCCAACACACCGTGCCGTTACCAGTCTAGTAGAGCAGTGCAAGGAGAAAGACCAACAACAACGCTAGTACTACCATCCAACAAGAAAACACATAACAGCAGTGGAAAAACGTCAATAACATGAAAACCAGAACACATCAACCTCCAAAAACCGTATTGACAAGGACAAAGGTCCGCGTACAAGGAATACTATATTCTACTCACACCTAACCAGCAAAGCCGACCAGACCAAAACATGGATAACAGAATAACAGGCAACTCAATGGTTTAATACTACGTAAGGTCGATACCCATAAGAAGTAACCGGAAGATCAACTAGACACAGAAAAAGGAATTGTCATATAAACACTTAATATATAGAATTAACAAAAGAATGTTAGTTTCAATCAAAAATTTATAATAAGTACCTTAACCAAATAAGGAACTGTCCCACTTATAGTTTTTAACCACAAAATATCAATATGACTCATCCGTGTAAAACTATTGAGATCTCAAAAGTTACATTAACATAAATTTGGATCAGTGTCATGATGAAGTTAAAGGCCTGAGGATGGCCCGTGTGGCCGAAACATGTAGCCTGACATAATTATCAAACAAATAAAGGTGTGTTGACAATGATTTTACACTAAGTTATTACAACACATCGGGATGAATAACTACAAAAGAAGCTGCTTCTGCTCCATCGTTAGCAACTTCGGCATGAATTTCGCGGACAATCTCCTCAAGCCCAAATCCACAGTCAAAATGGTATCTACCGATCCAGTGCTTACCCCCACCTCGTCTGCCAGTTCTCGGACAGTGATACGACGGTCCTGCATGAGCAAATTCCGCACTTGGTTGATGACATTGTCATTTCGGCTAG
>Ga0268261_10000722_pt1 | contig 21376 bp, 17 predicted proteins | sample TergutNc150P1_FD_190353 | JGI IMG/M metagenome (GOLD analysis project Ga0268261, IMG submission 190353) | Nasutitermes corniger P1 segment gut microbial community from laboratory colony in Florida, USA - Nc150 P1 (SPAdes) (version 2) | ecosystem: Host-associated > Arthropoda: Insects >...
GGGGGGGGGCAGTTCATGGTTTGCCTGGGGTGCAAGTTTGCACCAGCTAGTTCTGGGCTGCCCCTTTATATATATCATTGCTGCTTTTGTACAGTTTATGTGCATTAGGTTAAATTAATCCTTGCACAACAACAATAATTTTGAAATCTTCATTGTTTAGTTTTTCACGGCAACCTTTGGAATTGAGGCAGTACTTAAGCTGATGGCCTTGAGTCCTAAGTATTACTTCCAGGAAGGATGGAACATCTTTGACTTTCTCATAGTTGCACTCTCCTTAATTGAACTTGGCCTGGAGGGTGTGCAAGGTTTGTCTGTGCTGCGATCGTTTAGGCTGGTGAGTACTGTGCTGGGGTTTGATTTACTGCTTTTGTCACACATAAGGGAAATGGCTAAATATTGGTTGGAAAACTTACAGGGGTGAAACCACTTGACAGACAGGTGATAGATGGAAGGCTAATAGAGGTGTAATATCTTTTATTCAGTATGCTTGGGCCTTGTGTATTCTGGGTAAGGGGCTTGTTTGCAATTTGGAACACCATATACTGAGTCAGATTTAAAAATTAGAACAAAAGTGTAACAACTCTCTATGACTTTCAGTTGAATGTACAGTGTGTTAATTGATGTTAGTTGCAAGGCATTGCCTGAGAAAAGTTCAGGAACAAGTGGTGAAGATGAGAGAGCTACAGAAGCAGCGGGTACCAGAAATGTTCAGTATACTCGTTCTGGAGGATAGCGAGCTTTTGGAATATTCCAGATACCCGGAAACTGGATCTGTATCATAGTTAATCCTAGGTAAACAGGGTGTGAATGTGTGGTCTGGATTCATTTGGTTCCAGTGTCATGGTTTTGTGAACACACTGATGCAGGTTGTCTGCTTCTGAGATGTGACACCGCATAGCCAGGTACAAATGATAGAAAGTCTTAGCCTCATGCGATGCCTACTCTATGATAAAGACATAGGCATCACATTCTTTCAAACTGTTGGTACCTGTCTACCAAACTACTCAGTGTCACATTCCATAAGACTAATCTTCATGTAGAAGCAAAATATTTCTTGATCATTATTGTAACTGTAAGCTTCTCAGGAAAGATTTTGTACATGAAGATAGCTTGCCACACATTGTCTGGTAGTGGAAAGCTTGGCTTGAGGGGTAGATCATTGTTGACTGCCTGCAGTGTAGTATGCAGGGATGTATAAAGGTGTAGCAGTGTCTGTTTTGTTAGAAGCCAGACATACCTTATGGTGCCAGATTTTTTTATATCATGTGTGGCATTCTGTAAATTGTAAAACAGAGAGAGTAGAATTTAGGACAGTGATCAGGAATAAAATGAACAGGGTTATAAGAAGAATGACATATTGTTTGATGTAGTCATCCTGTTTTTTAATTGGTATGTCACCACACATGGAAAATAACTATTCTGAATTGACATAATAAGAAGGAATTATGATACTGTTGTGAGTTTATGTTGGACTGGTATAATTCATTATTGAATTCTGAATAGGCATGTTGTGGTTTCTTGTTTGTTAAAGTAAGTGGATTTCAGACTGTTAATGATAAATAGCGACAGTAGATGCAGTGATACTAAAAGATCTGCCACTCAGTGTGATGGTGTTTCACAACCACCACCTCCATTATCATCATCGTCATCGTCACCATCATCATGATTGTGATCATGATCATCAGCTAAGTAGAACTATGTGACATTAACTGAAGAAAGAAAGAGTGTTTTGTGTTTTTATTCCTTTTCCATTGTTATTTTAAATGAACCATAAATTGTATCTTAATTTTACCTGTTGGTTGCTTGCTAACACTGTTGTGACATGTGATGGTTTCCTTTCGCAGTTGCGTGTGTTCAAGCTTGCTAAGTCTTGGCCGACATTAAACTTGCTCATTTCCATCATGGGTAGAACAATTGGTGCCCTTGGAAACTTAACCTTTGTGCTGTGTATTATCATCTTTATCTTTGCCGTCATGGGCATGCAGCTGTTTGGGAAAAATTATGTTGGTAAGTGATGCATAATATTGGTCTTAATTCACTAACTTGTTAGAGCGAGATTGCAATTCATGCAACAGTAGGAAGTTTTTATATTCTGTAGTAGTGGAGTACACTAGGTAAATAGAATGGGCCAGTTTTAATTTTGGATGCATTTGTGGGAGGCCTGTTAAATTAGATGTTATGGATATTTTAGACACTGTCCTTCATCTCAGGCTAACGGACCCACAGCATTTTGGAGACTGGATATGTATTTGTCTTCAAATGGGAAGGGGATTTGGAGAACCTACGCTAACAGGGCCTTGAGAAAGAGCTAAACTCTTATCATTGGATGTTATATATGGTATAATCCACTGTTGTCAGAACCCAATAAAGCTGAATGGTTCCTCAGTCTCAAACAGGATTTGAATGTGTTGACATACCAACATAAAGTATGATGACATTTCAGTGGTAAATTTTTGAGGTTATCAGCAATCATACTTGATTACAGAGTGCTTTCTCCATTGTGAACCACTAGCCCAAGCCCCGTTATATGATGGAATTAACATAATGTTCATGCTCTAATCCACAGTGTTTCTAGCTATTCCTTCCACAGGTAACCCTGTAACTGATCTGCTCTTGTACATTTTAAACCCTAGAGGGATACTTTGAGATGACAGTTTTACTGATTATTCATGCCATAAATTTTAAAAGCATTTAGCTTGATGTTGTTGGCAAAGTAGTATGCTGCAATTTAGACCAAAGCATAGGTACATATTGATTGTGTAATAATGACAACTGCCATCTGGTGTAACTTGAAGGAATTGGTCACTTACAAACTAAGTGCATTATGTAAGGTAAATAACCCATGAATGACAATTGGACATAAATTTCTACTGAATAAGGGCTCTGTGCTCTTGTGAAATATTGGAAGGACAGATGCAATTATACCAACATATTAATCTTGATGGAAGAGGAATTTCCAAATCCTGGGCCATGACCTAATTTTGGGTGACAAGAAACTTCTGATGGGCCATGCGCTCCCAAAACAATCGTGCTTTCAGCTTTTTGTGTTCAGTAGTTTTACTGTATTCAATAAAAGATAAAATTAGAACTTGAACAGCTGGATCTAAATATTATCTTGATTATGTCCAGACATTATCGTAATTATGCCTGAATTTTAACCTGATTATGTCCAAACATTATCCTAATTTTTGCCTAAATGTTTTACTGATTGCCCTAACACTATGCCTAAATGTTATCCTGATTGTGTCCTAATTGTGCCTGAATGTTATCCTGATTGTCCAAATGTTATCATAATTATGCCTAAATGTTATCCTAATTGTTTCCAGATGTTATCCTAATTATGCATGAATGTTATCCTGATTGTCCAAATGTTATAATTATAATAAAGTTTATCCTGATTGTGTCCAAATGTAGGGCTGCCATGAACACTTTTTGCAAAGATGAACATTCTGCATATCCTGAATTTTATTTCAGTGAGAGTGCATCCTAAAATTATTTCATAGCCCATCTTATAATGAATAAACAATTTGGTAGATATCTTTCCTTTATATGAAGACGACTCTCTTCTAAGTTGTGATGTCATGCAGTTTGGTAGACAAGTACCAACATATTGAAGGAACGTGCTGCCTTCATTCTCTTACCCTGATGGTGGAAGAAACAGATTCGTTTGAAGTGTTGGTACATACTGCCAGACAACACGGTGTCACTGTAACTTCAAAGTCACTGCTGTGATGGAAGCGACAAAATTATGAGTTTATTATTGGAGATGGAGACATTTTCTCTTTTCCATTTTTTTATTTTGTCCAAACCATTTTGATATTTCAGAATTACATTTTTTTAATTTAACCTTTGTGATCCACTGTAGAATAGTGTTTGGCATATTAACTCATGTGGGTTACAAACAGTGGAAAGCAAAATTAATTTATATATGCATATGGCAAATAGCCGGTCCCAGTGGCCACATGATGTAAGGCATAGGTCTGCAGCTGCTCACCTGCTTAGACTGAGGTTGCAATCCCACTGGGGGCATGGAAGTTTGTCTGTTTCAAGTGCTGTGTGTTCTCAGGTAGAGGTCTTTGCGACACTGATCACTCATCAGGAGGAGACCTACTGACTGCAGTGTATTATTGTGAGTGATATAGAACCTCAAGAATGAGGAGGCCATGGCTCGTGTTGGGCCACAGAACTATGGGGAAAAAATGGAGGAAGTAATGTATTAAATTGTGGCTTTTCTTTGGCAGACAATGTGGAACGTTTCCCAGACAAAGAAATGCCAAGATGGAACTTCACAGATTTCATGCATTCATTTATGATTGTATTTCGAGTGTTGTGTGGAGAGTGGATTGAATCCATGTGGGATTGTATGCTTGTTGGGGATTGGTCTTGTATACCATTCTTCTTGGCTACTGTGGTCATCGGGAATTTGGTTGTGAGTATCACTGCCTTCAGTTTTGAATTGTAATGATATATGATTTTCATATTCCATTTTATCATTTAGACAAGTTTAAAAGCGCAGGTCTATCTGTTGCAGGCAGAGTGTTTAATCCAGATAATATATATAATTGCTAGGCACTATATACATTGTTAAACACAATTTATGAACATTCTGTATACTGCCTGACAGTTGATGTGAATTATAAAATTTATGGGTTTTGATAATATGTATTGTACTTGACATATTCAGGGCATTCGGTGGCACAGTTGGTTGAGGCACTGTGCTACATGCTGGAAGGTCGCGGGTTCGATTCCCGATGGTGTCTTTGGAGTTTTCCTTGACATCATCCTTCCGGCCGCACTCTGGCCCTGGGGTCAACTCAGCCTCTGACAGAAATGAGTACCAGGAATATTTCCTGGGGGTAAAGGTGGCCGGTGTGTAGGGCTTCGTGTGCCAATTGTCTTGAAATCTGAGAGCCTCAACCTCCTGGAACCCTCAGGGCCTGTCCAGGTCTGTACAGGGACTGTCTTACCTTTACTTGTATTCTTCATTGTTTATAGATATTGTATAAAATATCAAAAGAGTTAGGAAAGGTAATAATAGGATTCAGAAGAATAGTAATCAAACACAAATGTGTGAATTACAGACTACTTCTGTTTTTATCTGTAAGGAGTGATAAGGCAAAACAGTAAATAAGACAATGTATGATATTATTAGAATAGTGAACAAAGCATTGTTATTTGCTGCAGTCATGTTGATCTGGAAACAGCAATATTTATCCAAATATAATTGTTTAGGTAGGTTAGTTTAGAGACAGGTTAGGGTACATAAGCTTAGAGGATTGATGTATCTAGGTCAGCTTCACTTAGACAGGTTGTAACGTATGGCTGATATCAGACAGATATTGTATGGAGTGTCAATGTAGTGTATGAAACAGATGACATTTCACACAATGCCTGACATTTTTGGTAATTCTACACAATCTTTAATCTCTCTTTATGTTCCAGCTATCAGTACAAATGTTGATAATTACACTTCCACTTTTTCTGGATGAATATTTGTTTGTTTTACCTAGATATATTTGTTTTGAACCATTTGAGAGGCACTAGTGAAGAAATTGTAATGATTAAATATGTGTGTGTCCAGGTAAAGAAACACATTTTTATCAAAGAAAGTGTGAGGGCAGATTATTATGTGCATTGTGATTTATGTTCCACACAATGCCCAGGAATTTTTTATATTGTTTGATTTCACACATTGCATGTAACATTATGTACAGTGACTGTAATTTGGTTGTCCATGAATCCTATGAATATCTTGTGTAGTACAGGGGGGCACATTTCAGGCTGTTAGATACCTGTTTAAACAGTGAATTGCATCTTTTAGAGATGTTTCAAGCAGTAAGACGTTGTTTGCTCCCTGGACTTTGTCTCCTGTCTGTTGTAGAATTAATAAAAGTTATAAAAATAATGAATAGTAAAACACAAACACTTTTCTGGACAGTATTGACCCATGTCTTCAGGCTAAAATTTTAAGACGTAATCAGTTGGGTCTGAAAGGCAAAGTTACTCCCAACCTCTTGGGTCAGCATTGTTTGTATGATTTTACTTAATCTTGAAGTTAATATGCATTTATAAATTTTTGTAACAGTGCCTATGTTTTTTTTTATTTCTACATATTTAACAATGTTTACTAAATCACAGGAATGCATGTAGTGTTGTTAGTGGATATAGTGTCAGTTGTTGATGTACATTTCAGGTACTGAATCTGTTCTTGGCTCTTCTGCTCAGCAACTTTGGTTCATCGAGTCTGTCGGCACCAACAGCTGACAACGAAACCAACAAGATTGCCGAGGCGTTCGATCGTTTCTCACGATTCTTTAACTGGATTAAACGTAGTGCACTAAATGTGGCAAAAATGTTGCGCGCCAAATTAACCAATCAGATATCCGATCAGACGCCAGGTGAGGGACCCTCCTCCAGTTGGAAAGAAGGTTTATATCCAATCAGATTGCTTGTCCTTGTGCGTGCGTGGGTGAATGTGCTGCTCAATGTTGGTTCACACTTTTAGGTGAATGTAGTTTTCACCTGCACACACACGCACACAGGTGTATGCTTTTGTTTATTCCATCCTTTTTTCAAACTTATTTGTTACTTTAACACAGTCAAGGAAAACAGCAAAATCTCTGGCATTGAAACTGCATCTTGGCATTTCTCACCACTCTGTACATTAGCTGCTTATTTTACACGTGTAAAATGGGCCATATTTTGAGGATTCATGTTATGTGGGATGTCATGCTGTCTTACATCCCAGAAGCCCTAAATCCTATGCAACACTGCTGTGAGAACGTCATGTCTCTCGGTAGACCGTATTTTATTATTACAGTGGTGGCTTCTTCAGTCAATATGTAAAGAATGTACAAATAGCCTAATGTGTCAGTGACTCTGCAGCATGTGACATGTGTTGTATTTTTGTTATGTAACATCTTAGTCATTTCACATTCACATGGAACACTTCAAAGTGAAACAGTACCACCTGCTGATCTGACAGCTATTCCTATTCTAGATGTAGTCACTGTACTATTTAAAATCTCCAGATAACTGTCAAGTACTTGGTTTGATTGATTCAGTGTGTGATATGCAAGAATTCACTTTAATCTTGGTAGCTGTTTATGCACTTAAGAAACAGACTTTGTAGTTATGTTTAGTTGTTTTTTCTTACCTAATGTATTTTGCAGTTTTTCAGCAAAGTAATGTTGAAATTATCTAGTAGCAGGACACACTATTAAAGGGTTATTAACTTAGTAACATATGAACAGATGTTATACAAAACCATGATTCAGACTCAGGATTTCCTGCTAAATGGGCTAGTGGTCCACCATTGAGACAGCTGAGTGATAATGAATGGATGACAGTTCCTTAACATTAGAGCCTTAGCTAATCTCAGATTCTGAGTGATTCTTGGTTCAGATAACAGTAGTTTGGGTAACTTGATTATGACAACATGTAATCTGTGGATCTTGAAGCTTTCACAGTGACAGAATTCAACAAACTCTTCTCAGGCTGATATCCTTGTCAAGTGGTTGCAAATCTGAGAAAATTGTATCCAAAAGTACCTACATAGGTTATGCGTGACAAGCTGTACATTGCATTCTGTGCCAGAATCTAAATTCTACAATGAACAGGCATTTAAGTACTGCTAATAAAATTGTCCCTGTTCACACCATGGTCACAAACAGGGGCAGTAGAATTATAGCTCTTTTCATTCTTAATGTCAGCATTAGCTGCAGGTGAGTGGTCAGGTTGTGCCTTGGCTTCTATAACCACAGAGAAAGTCCCTGCCATCTGTTGAGTAGGAGTGGGGGGGATCAGTTGAGTCAGTCTGGGCATTTCGGAGAAGAGAAATATCTGTTGCCCCTGCCAGGAATTAAACTGCAGTTCCTGAGTTCGGCCTGTAGCCTAGTCAGTAAACAAACTGAGCTGTCCTTAAACACTGCTGTGATATGGAAAACTAAATAGAAGATGACTTAATAATGTAAGCAATAACAGTAACAGCATTTCAAAGAAATAATAAAGAAAAGCTGTCCAGAAATTTAGAGAAATCCCATAAAAAAAACATAAAAAGAAATATGACAATGCAATGGAAATTTTATTTTTAATTTTGAGATCACTGGCCACTGCATGTCAGTGCCTGTGATTTGCCAGGCTGTCATTTTACATAGGTTATCCAGAAAGCAAGTTCTGATGAGATATTAAGAAAAAACAAGAATATAGTACAAACCATGTATATTGCCATTTGATGTACATACCATACACTACTTTTCGACGTAGTTTCCACCATTGTTGAGGCACTTGTCGTAGCGTTGCACCGGTTTTTGTATGCCTTCATTGTAGAATGATGCTGCCAGCGATGCAAAGCACGTGGTAATGGCTTCTTTGACCTCGTCATGAAACCGCCAGCCGGCAAGGAAGGATTTAAGTTGCAGGAACAAATGAAAATCACTTGGCGCTAAGTCTGGGCTGTAGGAGTGATGATCGAATTGTTCCCAGCCAAATGTCATGATGAGATTTTGCATTGTGGCGGCAGTGTGTGGGCGGGCGTTGTCATGAATCATCACGACATCCCAGCTAAGCATGCCACGTCGCTTATTCTGGATTGCGTGACGCAGTTTTTTAAGTGTGTCGCAGTAGACACCTGCGTTGATTGTGGAGCTTTGAGGCAAGAAGTCCACAAGCAGAACGCTTTTTCTGTCCCAACACTCTATGCACATGATCTTCCGATTTGAAGTGGTCTTCTTTGATGGCAATGAAGTGTGCCACCACTCCATGGACTGCTGCTTCGATTCAGGGATTGCGTGCAACACCTATGTCTCGTCCCCTGTGACTGCACGGCTCAGGAAGTTATCGCCTTTCTCACTGCATCGTGTCAGAAAGTCCAACACACTGGCCTGCCGTTTCAATTCGTGTTCTTCTGTAAGCATCTTCAGCACCCAGCGTGCACACATTTTCTGAAACGTAAGTTCATCAGACACAATTTTGTGAAGAAGTGTCCGTGAAATTTAAGGAAAATGTAGGGAAAGTGACGTAATGGTAAATCGTCTGTTCTCTCTAATCTTCTCTTCAACTGCAAGCACCAAATCTTCATTCACCACAGATGGTCGGCCGCTCCATGGATCATCATGCACATTTTTGCGTCCTTCATTAAACAGTCACAGCCATCTGTGTACCGTTGAACTACTTATGGCATGTTCTCCATACACGTCACAAAGTTGACAATGAATTTCAGCCGGTTTCATGTTCTTTGCATTCGAGAAATGGATTACAGACCACATTTTACATGCGACGGGATTCTCTATTTTCTTAAACATTATAAACACACAGCATGATGTGTAAACACTGTTTGAATGTCTGCATATTGCATCTGTGCCTTGACACAGAATCAAGAAACTCGGCACACATGCACACCATCGTGACCACAGTGCTGCAGCGGCAATATTCACAAACGGAACTTATTTTCTGGATAACCCTGGTATATACATATGATGTAAGTGGAATATAATTTCTTGTGGATGTGGAAATTTTGCAAATGTAACATGATGTTTGTGGAAAAAAAAAGTGCCATTACCTTACACATGCAAGTTTGTAATATCATTTAATGAATCTCATTCATATTTCAATCAATAGAGAGCATCATCAGAAAGACATATGGGTCAGAAATTGACACTGTCAGTAGTTGATAAATAATCACAACAGGATAAAATACCTACAGTAATTGCCATACAACATACATCATACATGCGCACGTACACTCACTACACATGCACTCATAGGATGTACACTGTATGCATTTTATCCTGTTGTATGTTATCAAGTGTAGCTTTGGCAGTGTCACTTATTGAATCAAGAAAGTCTTCCTCATGGTGATCTTTATTAATCAAATTGTATATGACATACATTATATGAAGGTGGGCTGAAAAGTTGTGCCTCCAGCAAAATAAAAAATGAAGGATAGGAGATATTTAAGTGAAACAAAAAAAAAAAATAAATGCACCTTTAACCTTCATTGACAAGTGTGCACAATTACTTTTCCACTTGATCTCCTCCAGTTTCAATACTAATCATTTTTTAATGCGCTCTTGATGAGACTTGTCTGTTGCAGTCACTGGCCTCCCCAACCTTGCTGTGTCACACAAACTTGCTTCCCCCACTTCTTCTTGCTTAAACTGCCATACTCACCATCTAACTGTGCTTATATCAACACATTTATCCCCATACACTGTCTGTTTATGACAATAAATGTAAATGGGAGGAATTTTTTCTACAGTCAGGAACTTGATAATGGCACATTGTTTGAACCTGCATGTCCTCACAGCCTTCCATTTCTACTGGCACTGAACTGGAATTATAGATAGCTGTGGTTTCAAGGTTATATATGGTGGAGGGGAGATATCATGTGACTGACTGCATGGAACCTGCATTATCCAGTTTTCATTACTGTAATAAAAAGTATGATGGAGGAGGCAAAACTTTTCAGCCCATTCACATAATAAAAGCTGGTATGTGTACCGTGATGGAGTTTTTACACATGTAATGTGTAAGGTACATGGTAATGTAATGAATCAGTGTAACACGTTTCTTGTTTTCTGCCTTTTATGCACTCTGTTTACTTCAGTTCAACTGTGAAACTGTTTGCTATCCTCAGCGATACCCTGATGGATATATGCTCCTGTTGTTCACATTTTACAAAAAATTTGTTTTCTGTGTTTAGTAGATAGATGCATTCTGTATTCTCACATTTCATTTCTAGTTTATGTCAGTTGTGTTTATAAATATCAGACTCCTTCTAAAGCTAAACCTTACCATATACTTGTATAAAAATCCAGTTTAGGTTGTGTACTGTAGTCATGCTGTGCACACGGAGATTGTAGTCAGCCTTGCGACTTAGTATTACACATGAAGAGCGTTTTATTTTTGGGTGTGATTCCATGTTGTTCGGTAGCTATTTACCATTGTTTTGGAGAAACCTGTTGCACTATCTTCATGCTGGGAGAATAAAATTAAAAATAATATTGCTATTTTTCTGCCCTGAAGGTGCATGTAGCAGATTCTTCCAAAACAATGTGAACCTTTCTGTCCTGTGCATTACTGCAACAGTGCATGTGTGTGGTACTTGTGGCTGAGCATCGCATGTTCTTCAGTCCTAATATTGAAACCATGTGTTAAAATGTGGCTGTCACCCCCATCAAACAAGATTTAAACTCCCCCCATTCCTGGATGATTAAATACCATCACCACTACCATTTGTTGCTATATAATACAAGCTAGTGACAGTGCCATGAAGTAAATCATAAGGGAATACATTGCTGTAAATAACATGCAAGTTTGGTTTTCACCTCACAGAAAATGCGTGCATATCTAAGTTAGTTTTATGTTGATATTCCAGAGAGTTGGAATTTATATTGAGAACCAGTTGAAACCAAGCAGTATGATGTCTGAGCAGAATATTCAGTTTTGTACTATGAGGGATCTTCAAAAAGTTTCCGCACTTTTTTTTAACTTCATTTATTAAGAACTTCAAAAACAAATTACATCACTTTTCTATATAGTCACCCTGCTTTGTGATGCATTTTTCCCAGCGTCCTACCAACTTTTTAATGCCATCAGCAAAAAATGTTTTTGGTTGAGCGTGTAGCCACTGATGCACCGCTGCTTTCACATCATCATCACATGACAGTCGTCTTCCCCTTAAAGCTTCTTTGAGCTGTCCGAAAAGGTGGAAATCAGATGGCGCTAAATCTGGACTGTAAGCTGGGTGTTCGATAGCCTCCCACTTCAATTGTTTGAAGGTTTCCAATGTGTGGGCTGCAGTGTGGGGGCAGGCATCATGCAACAACAAAATTTCCTTTTACAGTTTTCCCCTTCTTTTAGAGCGGATTGCGGGTTTCACTTCTCTCTGAAGCATGTCACAATACGTTGCGCTTGTGACAGTTGTTCCGCGTTCCAGATAGGTTTCGAGAATAGGCCCCTGAGAGTCCCAGAAGACGGTCAACATGAACTTTCCTACCGACGGTTGCGTCTTGAATTTCTTTGCTACAGGAGATGATGGATGCTTCCATTGCATACTCTGCCGCTTGCTTTCGGGCTCGTAATGGTGAATCCATGTTTCATCACCAGTGACTATTTGTTGCAGAAAGTTGTCACCTTCTTCACGATAACGGGCCAAGTGTCGGGATCAAACATCTAAGCGCTTGAGCTTATGGTCCTCTGTCAGTTTCTTAGGCACCCACCTGGCACACACTTTACTGAACTTAAGACTGTCATGAATCAGGGAATAGGCAGAACCAACACTCACATTCAGCCTTTCTGCAACCTCTTCGACTGTTATTCTTCTGTTTTCACGAATCAGTTCCAGGGTTCTTTTTTCATTCCTCGTGGTCGTGGCTGTAGCTGGACGTCTGGAGTGCTCTGCACCCGTCACACTCATGCGGCCATTTTCAAACATTTCAATCCACTCATAAACGATTCTATGAGAGAGAACTTTATCCCCATACTGAGCACACATGTGGAGATGAATTTGTGCTCCTGGCACACCTTCTGCCCACAAAAAGCGTATGACAGAACGCTGTTCCTCTTTGGTGCAATTTGTAAGTTTCGCAGCCATCTTCACCACAGTGTGACAACTCTCATACTAAACTGCAACGTCAGCTGTCTTGCCTGACTGACTAGTCACATGACACTCTCAGACACGACCAGTTACTACTCCTTCCGCCCTCACCGTTTCCCGCGAAAATATAAAAGTGCGGAAACTTTTTGAAGATCCCTCGTATTACATCAGGTGTTATTTAAGATTAAGGCTGCCACTGCTGAGTGTTTTAGTGTTACAATAGGTGGCATGTAAGTTAACCACTGCCACTTTTAAGTGGTTGGTTTAACTGTTATGTATCTAGTCATCATAACAGTAGATTAATATACTGATATTCTATGAATAACAATTTAATTGTATGATTAACTGGTGTGGTAATAGTTGTTGCCACCGTGATGAACTGGCTAAGTTGAGAGTTGCTCTGGTTTCGAAGGTGAAGAGCAAGTACTACACTTAACTCACTAAAACATCCTTGTATGTTACTATACTCGAAAATGCTACATTGAGACTACATAATGAAGTCCCATGGATTGATCTCTTGTTGAAGCTGTATTCTTCTTCCTTCAGTGTTCTTCCCTACAATTCCCTTCAGTTCTGTCTCTGCTGTGTTCACACGATTGTTGGTAGTGACAACCACGTTTTAATCATTACTATTTAAAAATGCTTAAGGCTGGTTACTTCTGCTTTGGCAGGTTGGTGGAGAGTACAGTGGTAATAAGAAGGGACAAACCTCAAGTGCCATCATACATGTGACTGAGGCGTGTGTTCTCCTTATAGCGTGCTTAAGAAACAGCATGCCATAATGTGATTCACACTGTTTCGCAACTTCCCGTTTTTAATATTATGTGCAGTTGTGTTTCAATATACATGTTTAATGCAATATGACATGAAAACTTGCATCTTGTTGAGCTGGATGTTGGTCATGTGATTACTGGGGGGGTTGACATGGGTTGGGGTTGTGTGACTGCAGATGCCCATGAGCGTGACACAGATCTTGACCTCACAGCGGATGAAGTTATGGCTGATGGCATTGTTTATCGAGACAAGAAGAGTCCCAAAGATCAGACACAGCTGGAGGTGGCTATTGGTGATGGCATGGAATTTACTATTCATGGTGAGTGTTTAACAGCCAGCTTGATTTAAAATTGAACACATCTTGATAATTTTTGCGTTTACAAGTGAGAAACTGTGTTTTATGCCCTGTATAGAAACCTGTTGTTACTGGGGAATTTTTTGTTTCTTGTATCCTTTGTAGGAATGTGCTACACTTGACAGTCTTATCTACTATAACTTATATTTTGTCATGTGCATGGGATTTAACTTGATGAATGTATTAGGGAACATGTTTTTTTTTTCTGACAGACGTGAATTAGATGTGACAATTTTCCTCCCATTTTGTGTTTTTATTCAAATCATGATGTACAGATGAGACTACAAACACATAAAACTAACCACAGCATGACAGATCTTAAAAAGAAACTAATGGTCATGGTTGTGTTTCATACTTAATGCCCTCTAACCTCTCAGTTCCCATTCAGGTTATTATAATATGATGTTCTGTGAGAAAACAACCACTAAGTATAGGAGAACAGACTGTCTGTGTTTTATATGAATTCTTGTACCTTTGGATTTTCTGTTCATCTCAGTCTGACATTAATGTATTCACACTCTATTCCAGTGTTTTGACAATCCATTACTTCTGAAACTGAAGGCTTATAAAGAACTGAATACATTTAAATTGGCAGTTAGCTAGGTGTCATGTTATATCCACATAAATGCACTGCCAGCTTATTGTGACATTCAGTAAATAATGTTACAGAACCACTTCCTTTTACCTGTTTGTTTGACATCCCATTGTTATATACAGGTAGAGAGAGGAATAGAGTCAGTCAGTCACTCACTTGCAACTAAACTTTGCAATGATTCAGTATATATTCTGCAACTTGTTTCAGCTCTAACTAAAAGCTGTATCATTTGCTGTAAAAATACATATATAAAGGTTATTATAGTAATTAAATACTGTCCTATATATTGAGATATATTAAAATCATTTTGCATTATTTCAGCTGAGTGAAAGGGATATTCTATGTTGGATAGCTTCCAAGGGTTAAAAATATGGAAATACCCAAAACAGAGCATGGTCTTCATGAATAGTGGAAGACTGCTTTTGCTTTCACATAAAGTAGTACTCTAAATAACTGGACAATGCAGAATATCTTGTTCAGTCAATTGAAGTGCTATAAAATGATATTAATATGTCTCAATATATATTATTTTATTTTTGTTACTATATTTTCAGCTTTTATAACACACACAATACTGTAATGTTAAGATGTAGAAGTTTCTTCCAGTATATCAGGTCCATCATATTTATACAACAACTCTACAAAGAAATATCTACATTTTAACCATTTGACACTCTTATTACATGTCAGCTTTGTACAAGAGTGACTGATTTGATTTTATGCTGTATTACTTGAGTTTGACTCCCTGATGATGGTCCCTTGTGGACCAAAATGTGTATTAACATTCAGTGTAAGATTGCAATATAAACATCTAGGGAACAAGTTTATGCATTTTGTTGTCTTAGTGTCATATACAGTATATAAATTAGCCAATCCAGTAAGTCTTTATTTGTACCATGAGCTGATCAAATTTGGTAGCACATGATTGAATGTACTATGTACATGCAATCAGGAGATGAGGCATGTAAGTTGGCAGGATGAGGGGTAACTCGGCGCATGTGCATGTGCTCTTGCTGAACACTATTCCTGACCTCCAGACATCACTAATGTCTGATTCCATTCCACTGTAGTGCAAGTAAGTGTACTTATCTTTTTGGAAATTACCATAGGGTAAATTTCCTTTCACTCCATCTGTCTGGCTCTAATGATTTCCTTTGGTATGCCTATAGTACAGTTATGCAACATTGATTTATAATGCCATGTTTTATCATTTGTTTCTCTTTCTTTATTTTGTGAAGGAGATTTGAAAAACAAATTGAAGAAGGACAGTAAATTATTAATGAATAACACAAAGGTCATTGGTAACTCATTCCAAGGAAACCACAAAGACAATCGGATAGAGAGTGACTATCTACGAAATCGGCCAGATGAGGATACTTTAAGGTAAAGAGATGTATGCAATGTACAGTCATCCTTTGTTCACATTTTGAAATTTATATTTTATTATTTTCTTGGGATAGTGTTATCAGTATAGTGATTGGCTATAGGCTGTCACACCTAACATAGTGAAACATAACCAATCAAGGGACAGCTTGATTATTTGGTGTGCTGGCATTAGAACACAGTGCCTTTAATTATGTGACATGTTCTTACTTTGCTTCATATAAACTGCATTTTCATTTTATGGTCAGTACGAATACGTATGGCAGTCACAAAAACCGTCCATTCAAGGATGAAAGTCACAAGGGAAGTGCAGAGACAATGGATGGAGAGGAGAAGAAGGATGCAAGCAAAGAGGACCTTGATCAAGAGGGAGGTGAGTGTGTGTGTGTGTGTGTGCGTGCGCGCGCGCGCGCGCGTGTGTGTGTGTGTGTGTGTGTGTGTGTGTGTGTGTGTGTGTGTGTGTGTGTGTGTGTGTGTGTTCGTTTGAAGCGTGCACTTAATTTGTGGAATCGTAACACCTCCCATTCTGGGCTTTCACTAGAGTTTTTTTTTTATCTTGAAGTTAAGTTTCACAGTAAACACAACCACCATTCATTTGAGATACCTGAGAGGAGAGATTTCATTAGACTGACATATCTGAATTTAAGCATGGAGTTCTTACAACAGAGTATACCTGGTAATATAGGTGTGCTAAGGCACAATGAAAAATGTAGGCTAATTGTGTTTGTTTCAGAACATAACCTCAGATATGAGATTTGAGTTTTTGAGTGGTGCAAAGATTTTTGCTCTAATGAGTTATGACACTGTGTTGTCTGGGTGCAAGGAACCACCTACTTGCACGTCTTCTGCCTTGGAATTGGAGGTAGCAGATTCCTCCAAAACGTTGGCCATTAGATGCCAGAGTGTGCGATTTTATAACACACAAGGCCACAATCATAGCTGCAGTTTCAGCAGAAACGAAACATCAAGCAACATGTATACTTGCATTGTCTCTTACCATACAAAATACTGTGTTTGCTGTGACTTTTGATTTCTTGTATGTACCCAAATAAAAGGTAAACCATAATTATAAGATGACTTGTGCCTTCTTAATCTTCAGTTATCAGGAAAGTACCCATACAGAACATGTTTAATTTTGCATGCAATTGTAAGGTGCATCTCCCCCACCCCACCCCACCCCACCCACCCATTGAATGTGATGGTGGCTATACTGCTTCTGAAATTCACAGAACTCCTGTAGTGGAAGTAGAGATGTAGGAACTGTGATGTTGTGCAGCCTACTATGGTTTTATCAGAACTGCATGGAACTGGCAAAGTTGGACCACTTGGTAATGACATGAAGAAATCAAAATTATATGAATGACAAAATTAAGAGCAGATAAAGTTCAGGGAATGACTGCTAGCTTTGATCAAGAATTTTCATCCCTTTTTTTTTTTTCTTAAAAATTTAAAATATACAGAACTGTAATTTTGTATGTTTTTTATCAGGTGTCAAACTTGTTCTCACATGTTGAGGGAAGAACATAGGCGGAGGGTGTTAGAAAATAAGGGGCTGAGGAAGATATCTGGACATAAGAAGGAGGAAGTAACAAAAGAAAATATCATTATGATGATCTGCATGATTTGTACCGTTTGCCAGATGTTCTTTCTCTTTTTCCCTTCATTGTGGCAGAAATGAATGCTAAATTATTGCTAATGTGCTTATGATGTGCTTATACATTTCAGAATCCAAACTGACTTAAGCAGTTGCTTCGTTATGAATGTTCCTGTGTAAATTGAAGACCATGTAAATCAAAATGCTCAAATGTGATAACCTGTTTTGACATACACGTTCACTTCAGTTCCTGGTTAAAGTTAAAAAGTAATGCCAAAATATGAAAATTGTACAGTAAAGAATTTCACTGTAAACACACAGTATGATATATATGTATGTTAAAATGTGTCATAATATAACTACCATATTATAATATATGAGCCTTGTGTATCTGGTATGATGATCATAGCTTTTATGTTATTCATATCCTTGCACTAATTATTAAAATTCAAGAATATAGCAACATATGCATTATATTACAATATAAAGTTTTTACAATTAAAACACAAGAACTGTGACATATTTCAACCCATAAGAAAGGGTCGAAAACATGTGGGAATTATAGTGTTATAATTGTAAATACTTTGTATTGTAATACACTTCATTTGTTGGTATATTCTTGAATTTTAATGGTTATTGATGTTGAAGTACCTAAATTTTTCAATGAAACTGTGTACTTATGTATCCGTGTATTCATGGATGTGTGTAAGCCAGGGACTTGGTGCATCTGTGTGTTATGATGACAAAAATAAAGATGCCCTGATCCATTTCTGATGTAAAAAACTTGAGAATTTGGGGAGTAATTAAGTACATGTTTTCAGATCTTGAAGAAGATGGTGAAGGAGAGGAAGGCCATTTAGATGATGCCATTGTGCTGGATGCAGGCACAGAAGATGTGATGTTATCTGACTACCCTGCAGACTGTTGCCCTGACAAGTGCTACAAACGCTTCCCCTTCCTGGCTGGAGATGATGATTCCCCTTTCTGGCAAGGGTGGGCAAACCTTAGACAAAAAACCTACCAGCTCATTGAGAACAAGTATTTTGAGACGGCCGTAATCACGATGATTCTACTGAGTAGTCTTGCTTTGGTGAGCATTACTTAGTTGTGTATCAGGAGATTGATATGCTAGAAACATTTACCAAAATGAAAAATAGAATTTGCAGAGGATTTTGGTGATGTGAGATACTGGCGTTCCAGGCAAAAGATGTCAGATCCAACAAAAACTGCTGGATCCAGAACAGTTGTTACAGAATGCTGTACCTCTCTCCTAGACTTTGCACATGTGAGGAATAGCAGGCCTCCCAATTGGTTCACATCCCTCATTAATTTTAAGGGCTACTTTGTGAGCCATCATGTTCTTTGCTGTCATTGGGACAAATGAAACTAAACCCATTGGATGCTCCCATCTAAAGTATCAACAGGTGTTCAAAGTCAAGGATGATCAGAGACCATTCCTGGAAGTTGTGCTTTAAGGAATTAAGATATTCTAAAGAATTGTCATTTGGACTTCAGTGCACTGACATAGACACAAGTGATTATAGACATTGTGGTACATGTAAATCCCATGTCCTGGAAGCATGTTTTGTCTCTTCATTTGGGTCAATGTGGCCTGAGAATGTTTTATGACTTCGAGGAAAAATTTTGTGTTGGGTTTTAAAGTCATGTATTTAAATGCCTGAGGATGGTTAGTGTGACTGCAATATATAGCATATATTGACAAAAATAATGAAATTTTGTTGTGGTTTATGGCAGTATGGAAGTCAGTTCTAATATACACCACAACAGAATAAATTCCATGCAAATTTAAATACTTGCCTCACATAACCATAAGGTTATCTCAAATTAGGACTTTTTTACAATTAATGCTTATTTTTGGTGACCTTGTCCCAATTGTAAGAATAAAAGATCATCATTATCACATTTCTCACATCAATATTGTAATTTTTGGCTTCATGAAGACAGTGTCATACTTTCTGTTTAGTTGAACATTAAGTTGATATCCACATGTTTCAGGCTCTGGAAGATGTACATCTTTCCCAGCGACCTATTTTACAGGATGTCTTGTATTATATGGATCGTATCTTCACTGTCATCTTCTTCATTGAGATGTTAATCAAGTGGCTTGCTCTTGGGTTCAGAAAGTACTTTACAAATGCTTGGTGCTGGCTGGATTTTGTTATTGTCATGGTAAGTACGGTTGCATGGGTTTTGGTTAACTCAGGTTAGTTTTATGTAATTTAAGTCTCATCTTTAAACAGATACTGTGGTACTTTCTGTGTGTTCATGTTTTTACTGTAGTAACTACTGCATTTTTACATTAATATTTGGGTACATAAAACTTATGAACTTATATGAAAAAAGATGGGGTTGCATACTTCTAATTCTCAATAAAATATTCTTGGACTAGCCACATCAGGTGGCCAACGTTTCAAGGACCATCTTTGTCTTCTAAATGTTACTCACCATTCAATCATCTGAAGCAGTGGCTAGCCAGAGAACATTTTATTGCATTTAGTCACTATGAAAGCTTTAAATTATCTAAGGTGTAATCCTGTTGCACATGATCTTCTGTATAATTTTATTTATAGAAACACGTCTAATTAAAATTCTGTGATAATTGCATGGTACACTGCTGTGAAAACTCAGGGTTGCATACAGGGAGGTTGTTTTATCATTCATTCGGTTATGATATACCTATAAACCAATTAAAACAAAAATTGTAAATAGAGTATGCAGCTCTTTGTATAAAATATTGACTTCTTTTTCTATCCATGCAAGGAATTGTACCAGTCATGGTTGCTGGGGTCATTTTTTGGGGGGTGGGAGGGGGGGGATTGCAAGTTAAGTTTGGGAGCAACTTTTGCAGTCCATACTTTACTTTGAGTTAATAATGTGTTTCATTTTAATTACCATACTGTTGTGTACAAATTAAGCAAGTAAATTATGTTTATTAAAATATGACTAACATTTTTTGGAATTAGGTACTTATACAAAATAACAACATTAAAACATGATTAGTAATTAGTCTGTTATGTGGTGGTGCATAAGCATGAATATTGCACAAACAGTGTAAGATTAAAATACTCATGAGTATATTAAGAGGAACGTCAACCCTGAATGAGTAACTCATGCAAAGATATGCTTGATTCGGAGGATATTCCATGTTATTAAGGAGGATTGCGATGCTTCTTAAAGAGCGTGGCAACCCATTTTTGGACATGACCCACAAGTTAAGAACCTTGCACCAATGAGATTAGATTGTGCTTGTTGTTTTTATTTAAATCGTACCGGGACCTAATCCAATATTTCGTTATCACTGTCTTGTACAGTAGTACAAGCAGTCACCTGTGGACAAGGACAAACCTGTCGGAGCTGTGGAACAAGTTAAACTTTGCATTGCAAATGTTTATATTGTATGTATTAATTGATATGATAACAGTCTTGAAGTCTTTAATATAGGACAGGTCCTGCAGTGGAACAAGATGGAGTATAGTAATATTCATCCAAACTAAATCATGGAATAAAAATGTGTCCAGTATATTCAGTACTTTATTACAAGATGAAGCATGGCATAAATGCAAATATACATGGTTTATTTGAATGTACATTTACATGAAAAACCATGTCTACATATATATTTCTGCCATGTTTGGAGAATTGGTGTACAGAGGGAAAGCCATATAGACAAATTCCATGGTAGAAGTGTGTGTGTGGGGAGGAATTATTCCATTAATTCTATTTGTAATTCAGTGGAACTACTGTTGCAACATGGTGCCTGATCATGTGTCACGTGATTAATTGGCTTTAGTTTCTGTTACAGTTTTCTTTGGAATTTTTCTTTTGCCAGGTTGTTGTATGTAAATTTTGGGAAAATATGTGGTAAAATTATGAAAGAATGGAGTAGAAGGGAGCAACAAGAGCATGTGTATTTAGAACATAGTTTAAAGAGTTTTCCATATATTAGTTGGAGTGTTTGAAATGTTGTATGTTTTGACTTTATTTGGTGATAATTCTTTCATAATGTGTGTGTGTGTGTGTGTGTGTGTTAATATTAATACGATGGAAATATCTTCT
>Ga0268261_10000723_pt1 | contig 21364 bp, 17 predicted proteins | sample TergutNc150P1_FD_190353 | JGI IMG/M metagenome (GOLD analysis project Ga0268261, IMG submission 190353) | Nasutitermes corniger P1 segment gut microbial community from laboratory colony in Florida, USA - Nc150 P1 (SPAdes) (version 2) | ecosystem: Host-associated > Arthropoda: Insects >...
TATTGTGACATCAACGTCAAAATTTCTAATTTCTTAAATAAATTTCTACATGAGACTCTGTTCCCACATCCTTCCATAATTCTAATTGCCTTTTTTTGTAGTCTAAAGATCATAGAGCTGTGCGACGAGTTCCTCCAAAACATAATCCCATAGCTCATAGCCGAATGAAAAAAGGCATAATAAATCATCTTCAATGATGAGGCAGACATGTATGTTTTGGCATTTCGAAGTATACAGCAAGCCGTACATAATTTTTTTATGAGTAACTCAATATGATTTTTCCAACACAGCATATGATCTATTGTCACCCCCAGGAATTTTGTGTATGAGCTATTGTTGATAAATTTATTGTTAAACCCTATTTCTAAGTTAGTTGTCATATTTGATGGTATAATGTACTGTTTTAGTACAGGGATCAACAACCTGCAGCCCACCATACTTGTCAGTGTGGCCCACAACTAAATTCTCTTAATGGAAAACTGACAATATTCAGTAAAGTTAATTTATTTATTTACAAATTATTCCATAGATCCATCTTTGGTTACACATACCACTGAACGTGGAATTTGTCCAAATACAATACATAATATAGCTATATAAGTCATTATACATTGACAAATACAAATGAAGCAAATATTTGTACAATAAACATGCATTACAAGTAATTAAAATGAGACACAAATTATATAGATGTCTTTGCCATAACACTTACAATACAGAACTGAAACTTAAGTTTAGCCCTGTTAAAATATTATTTTAGAGTGTAGAATGATTTAAGGTGGAGATATTTACCTAAGTCCAGTTTGAATCTTTTAACATCACAAGATAATTTTTTTTATGTTGGAGGGGATACTATTAGAAACTTTAATGCCAGAAAGTAAGCCCACTCCTGATACAATATTCCTACAATAATTGAAAGTTGTATCTACATAACGTTCACATTGAAAACCACCGATCATAGTGATGGATGTTTGAAAAATATTTTATTAGCAGGCATCCACAATATTGACTGTTGTGTTGTTGGAATGAGATCACATCAGCTAAGTGTGACACTTGTGCTACAGTTCTTCATGATTTGATGTGCGTGAACATGATCTCTTGGCTACTAGCATTGTTTTTCCATGTTAACATGATGTGGGATAACATTATTGTGATTTTTAAAAATGTTGGGTTTGAAAGACCATTTTTTTAATTGTTTATATGTTGATTGTAAGTAGGTTTTCCATGCTTGACTAGTGTTTGGTGAAAGTAAAATACAGCATTCATACAGGGGCATGTATTACTGTCGACACTCTCTTATTGGGTTTTTCATTTAGCAGACCATAACACCTGTACATATAAGTTAGGCGTGTTTGCAGTAGAATACAGTGCAGGTAAATTCTGCACAAGGCATTGCTAATAAGGGATGATGAATGTCCAGGTGCATTACTGTTACTCAGAGTTTTTAAACAAAATGTTGTGTCCTTACTCTGCAGTATGTGAGATCTGTATAGTTTCTGAGATGTTAGCACGTGTACAGGCTCTTTGGGTGACAAAGAATTAAATATTGCATGCTGGAAATTGCAACTGTTGCATTTCCATGGGAAAATCATTTATGAAAGTAGTTTGTCAAGATTTACCATAAAAATAATTGAGGAATCCTCTAACAGGATTGAAGAAAGCTTAAAAGTGAAAGCCATTGTTGTTCTTTACCAGTGGATGAAAGCACTAGCATAAGCTACAAGACACAGTTTGATTATTTTGTTCATGGAATTGACATGGAATTCAGTGTAATTGAGGAATTTGCTGCCTTAATGTGAATCAGAGGAATCACTGCAGGTGCAGTGTACTGTATTTCCTCTTATACACGTAGCACTTCATTTTGCATTTTAAAATTCCTGAAGCCTGGGTGCATCTTACATTTGATGCTGTCAAAGAATCAATGTCAAAAAACTATATTGTATGACTCAAGTGCAAGTAAATTCATTTTGTCTGTAACACTAGTCATGGGACAGTCAACACTAAAATGCCAAGCAATGTATTTCTGAAAGTATTTATGTGTATTTATGCTGGTAAAATCGTTGTTACGTGTGACAGTTAAGCATAAAATGAGGGCTTGGTGGCTAAAAATACCAAATAGTTTTGATATTAACTAATACTCTCTAATTAAGAGAGATCTGTCAGTGTTCATTCTCACACCAGTCATCATTGCTGCATCATGAAACCTTCCTTGTAACCACCCATCATAAAGAGGTTTTCTTTGGGGGAGGGAAGGGGGGGGGGGCATGGTGCAGGGTGTATTGGTAATGTTGAACATCTGCTTATGGCCATTCAATTAATGCTGCATTTCAGATGCACTTGGTGTACAGAAGGCGATATCTTACAGGAGAATTCTGTTCTTGACTGTCCTGGTTTAAAAAGCAACTTAGTACAATCTGTAGACCAAATACTCATCTAAGACAAACAGTGAATAGATGAATTTGTTTAATTTAAATGCCCAATCTTGTTTTTACTTATGCTCATTAATACAAGAATTTTAATATTTGAACACTAATATTTCTCTTTTGATATTCATGTTTGCTGCCTTGAAGCCTCTTACTAAACGGAAGCATATCTTACAAATGATGTCTTATTTCCTGAAAACCTAACATTAATGACAGTTGTGTCTTACAACAGATGACATTTTATAATCGAGGAACTATGGAATATCAAGAAGTCAAGAAGGTTTCACAAAATCTGAATGTCACAGTAGAAAAATTGGCTTGATATTGAGCGGATGGGGTGTCAAGTATGGCCGACAGAAAGACAGTTGTTTCTTTAGATGAACTGGATCACTGTCATTGAAATATTTCATACAGTAACAGCATTCACAAAGAAACCTGGAATGTTTGAACTGCATATTCAGTCAAATAATATGGTGCACTTCTAGTTCTGAGAACAGAAAAACCCATGGATGCTAGGCAATAGAATAAATTTGATTCATTCAACCAGAATTCAGTTCCGGTTTTCAAGATCTATACAGTTATGCATCCACAGTCAACTTACTCTGTGTCAGTATATTAGAGTTTAAATTATTCTGGCTGAATTTTATACGTAAAGACTTGTAGAGTACGAGGGTGGTCTGAAAAGTTCTCGGCCTAACAATGAAAAAAACTAATGTATAATTTCAAAATTATTTTTATTTTTCAACATAATCTCCCTTAAAACTAATACATTTATTTCAGTGATGCACCAGTGCCAGTATCCTGTCCCTGTAGTGGTTTTTTGTAAGATCTCCAAAATACCCCTCTACAGCTGCAAGCGCCTCTTGATTTGAAGAAAAAGGCTGACCAGTGAGGAAGAATTTGAATTTTGGGAAGACATAAAAGTCAGAGGGAGCCAAATCTGGGGAACAGGGTGGATGTTTCAACAATTCATAGTGCAGATCCCTTAATTTTTCCATTGTCAAAACACTTTTGTGGGCAGGTGCATTGTCCTGATGAAAGATGAATTTTTTCTTTTGCAAACCGGGTCTTTTCTCACGAATTTTTTTGTCTAGTCTGGTTAAAAGATTGGAGTAATATTCCCCAGTTATTTTTTTTTACCCTTTTCAAGATAATCAATAAACAAAATGCCTTCAGCCTCCCAAAACTCCGATGCCATGACCTTTCCTGCTGATGGAACCGACCTTGTCTTCTTTGGCCCTGAACATCTGGCTTCTGTCCACTGTTTTGACTGCTGTTTGGATTCTGGTGTGTAATGGTGAATCCAAGTCTCATCCATAGTAATAAGTCGATGCACAAAATCAGTTTTATTTTTGTTAAAACTCTCCAAGCACTGTTCAGAGATTTTCATGCGAGTGTGTTTTTGATATGCTGTGAGCAAGCGCGGCACCCATCTTGCACAAAGCTTTTTCATATCCAATTCTTCATGCAAAATTTATCCTACACATTCTTTTGAAATGCCTATAGTCTCAGCAATTTCACGCACTTTCATTCACCAGCGTTCCAATACCATATCGTGCACTTGTTCAATGATTTCTGGTGGTGTTGCACTTTTTGGATGTCCTTCATGTATCTCTTCTTCAAGGCTGGTACGGCCACGTTTAAACTCGGCAGCCCATTTCTTAATTGTTGAAAACGAAGGAGAAGAGTTCCCATAAACTTTTATGGACTTAGAATGAATTTCCTTTGGTGTTAAACCTTCTTTTACAAAGAATTTTATAACCACACCATACTAAATTTTATCCATTTTATGGGATACAGACAACACTCTGCTTCAGACAGCTGTATAAAACAAACTACTTGATAGAATGACTTGCAATTTTACATGGATGCTTATGACAGATGTACCAACTTAGGGAAAAAAATCTTTCCGATATTGTTGCCATCTATGGTCGAGGCCAAGGCTTTTCAGACCACCCACATAGTGCAGACCTGAGAAATGTTTCAACATGTCCAACTGTTTGACTCTTATAAACTCTTTTTGCCAGCTCTTTTAATTTTCCAGTGCTTAAAGGTCATGCGTAGTAAACAACAACCATTCCAAAAGTACTTATGTTTGTTAACACATCTATTCAGAATAAAGTTGTGAATATAGAAAGATGATGAACAATGAAGTGCTAAAATGTGCTTCCTAATGGTCCTTCTCACACACCTCCAAATGTTCAGAATTTAGTGCCAAAAACAAAGTGGCAAACTTCTCACTCACGTTCTGTATCCTCAAAATAAAACTCGTAAGTTTTTACTATATGTTAATGTTGCCCCTTACATGAATACTAGTGCATAATTTTTGTCACTACCATGTTAATATTAAATTTTGGATACAAAATATGACTTTTACTGTCATCAGCTAGCTTTCAGCTCATGCATTCGGAGCTTTGTATATCAGCTGTCATGTGAAACATGTTGGTCTTCACTGATCAGAATTGTTGAGAAGGTCACAGTTGGTGTACAGATAACATAAGGATCTTAAGAAGTTATGTTCAACATTGAAACTAGTGTAAATGCTTCTTTCTTGTGTGAATATATTAAAAAACAAGAACTCATAAATTAGTAGAAAATTGGGGTGAATTATTGTGTGTGAATTATGTTGTCCGTATTTTTCAGCTCCTGCATACTTTCCTCAAAAAATGAAACAAATGCAGGTACAGAAAGGGGAGCAAGCACATGTTCAGTGCACAGCTCTTGGGGACACTCCTATCGAGATCATGTGGAAGATTGGTGGCAAACGAATAGGGGAGGACATGGATCAAAGGTGCAGCTTTATATTCATATAGATGTACAATTTTTGTATATGTGTGACAGTTGGTCACACTTTCAGGAAAGAATACTATTTGAATGTGATTGAAGACAGGGGGCTGAGTAGAATTTTTTAAGTTCGAATGGACAAAGTAAGAAGAAGATGGAAATAATTGCATAATGAGAAGCTTCAAGTTTAAATTAGGGAGAATGAGATGGATAGAACATGTGGCTTGCTTGGCAAAGAGTAAAGTCATGTGTAAAAATTTGTTTAGTAAAACTGAAAACAGGAGATCTAGACATCAATAAACGGATAATTTTAAAATTATTCATAGAAAATATGGTATTATGATGTGAATCAGAATAGGGTCCAGTGGTTGGACATTGTGAACATGGTAGTGAACCTTCCAGTTGCATAATAGGCAAGGACTCTGTTGACCAGCTGCTCAGAATTCCAATCTTGAGAAGATAAAACTTATCAAACATGTTTTTCAAAATAGTTTTTTTTTTTTTTTTTTTTGGTAGTCATATGTATTATATGAGACAGCAAATGACAGAGCTAACTTATTGCTAGATACACAATCCGAGAGCAGCTGTTGGATGATGGAATGGTGTCAGAACTGGGGATATCACACACATATCGGCATGATACTGGAGTTCTGTCCTGTTATGCCAGTAATGCGTATGGTCAAGATGAAATGGTGATTCAACTTATTGTCCAAGGTATGGCAACATTATACCTTACGTCAGCCTACAAAAAGTGTATCTTTTAAACATGGCACCAGATGAAATTTTGTGGTCAGCATCTTGTCTGTGAAGAAGCCCCACAGTCCCATTAAATAGGGGCCTTGTAGGGACATTTTGGACAAGAAAAATCTCTTGCCTCTTGCCAACTGCACCATGATTCTGCAGTTGTCCAGCCTGTAGCCTAGTCAGTATCCTGGCCACAGATCATCTAGACATGCTGCGAATTTTTCAACAAACTGTGTTTAATCCATGAACAATGACAGTGTAGTTTATGTAAGAAAGGAAGAGACCTTCTGTTGAATTTTCAGTGGGAATTCTACGGATAATGGTGTAAGAACAAAATGTCTATTTCACTGCATTATTGGTTTGGTTTGGTTTGGTTTGGTTTATTTGTTCATCTGTTCAGTCACATATGTAACATTGGACATTTCAATTGCAGATTACAATTTACAACACATCTTGTAATATATAGACATCCACACAATACAATATAGTAAATAACAATCCAAAATTTAAAGACCTATTGAAAGTTAAATTTGTCACTACATCTAGATTTATGTGTATTTATATAAATACACCTAAGAATTAAAAATTCAAATTAAAAGTAATATAGATTAGTATTGAGTTATGTTACATGTAAAAATATTTAAATGTTTACGTTTAAAATAATTACACTAAGCCAAAATCTCTATTGGAATTCCAAGCAAAATATTCCTCTAATGAGTAAAATGAACTTATAATGAGGAAACTTTTTAAAACGGATCTGAATTGGTTTATGTCATGAGATGTCTTTTTGATGCTTTTTATGTTTTTATATTACAGAGGTGCCAGAAATGCCAAAAAATATTCGTGTAAATGATCAACAAAGTCGCTCACTTCAACTTTCATGGACACAGCCCTATGCTGGGAACAGTGCCATCACAAACTATATTATTCAATACAAATTAGTATCAGGTATGGTATGTTTTATCATACTGATTAACAGACTTCCAGCACACAGCACACATTTATGCAAGGCAAGATGCTTAACACTGTGGATCTCATATGTATAAAACACAACTTTCCAGCCAGTCTGCCACTGCTACCAATGACAAAGATACCAAATTTACTCCATACTGTTGTCAGTATTTGAGGTAACCATGGACATGAAAATGATGCAAGAATTATGGTATGGTTTCTGGCTGTGACTTGAAATTTTTCCAAGTAGTATTTTTAATTAATACATTTATTTATTAATTTGAATGTTATTTATTCTTGGATGTTTTAGCTACAATATATTGTGGTACTGACAAGGAAAGCAACCAAATCCATAGTGAAGAATATGTATTTCTGCTGGCTGTAAGAAGTAATTTTGCTGGGATAGTGGTGATCACAGTGACAGGTGCAAGTTTTCATTTGAATACATTGATATTTATTTGTTACTGTCTCTAACTGTTGCTGAAGTTTGCAACAAGGTGGACCAGCTGACTAATGCTGTGTTAGGTAATAGGTGGGGTGTGTTTTGTCTTGATGCTGAACAGAGAAATTTATCTTAATTTTCTGCTGCTGCTTCTTTGAACTCCTAAATTGTGTACCTGATGCAGATAATATTTAGTATAGTCATACACTGAAAGTCATAAGACAAAAGTTATACTTAAAGCTTTGAACATCATGGAATAATAAACACATGCCAAGTGATATCACAGTGTGTGATGTGTGACAGCTAGTTCCATCTGTTTTTTCAAACCAGACTAAAAATCACATCACCTGCACCTGTCACATGGTCATATTTCAGTGGAACAGAATGGCTGGTGAGGTAATTGTTTTCTGGTAATGTGCAGAGATAGAATTTCTTGTTAAGGATGGTATGCCCACATTTGATATTAGCATGACTGCAGTGTGCATATGGAAATGGCTGAATGGGCACCGGCAGTTTCAAATGATGGGTAAAGCATTTTAAAGACAGAAACAGTGGCATCAATGATCAGTCTTGTAGCATTTGTTTCCAAACTGTCTCTGCGGAGAGAAACAAAGGAAAAATTGAAGAGCTTGTCAGAGAGAATTAAAGTGCAGCAGTCAAGGAAATGGCAGCTGAGCTGGATTTGGGGATTGTGCAATCCAAGAAGTGGTGGGAAGTTTCAGATACTGGAATATTTGTGCTCCCTGGATGTTGTGTTTGCTGACTGAAGAGCACAAACATCAGTGAAATAATATTCCATGTGTTTGACTGAAGCTGGTTTCATCCCTTTCATACAAAAACAAAACAGAGCTGGAATGGCATTACAAAACTGCAAAAGGAAGAGAAGCCTAAAACAGTGCCCTCAGCATGTAAGGCCAAGGGAACTCTTTTTTGGATGTTGAAGGATGCGTATTCAGTTTGTCATGAGTGGAAATGATCAGTGCTGCACGTTACATCAGGCACTCCAGAAGCTTTATCATTCACTGTATGACAACCAACCAGAGAAGGAAAAGATCATCATGCAACTTGACAATGCATGGCCTGACATTGCTTGTCTGTGTGTGCATGTGTGCATGCTTGCAGGCTAAATTTTAATGTTTACAGGATCCAAGCCAAATTAGTGCAAGTAATCTGAACACTATAAGACATCAAACTAGTAAATTCTTCAGGAACAAAAAGAGGGAACATTTGAAAGGTAAACTTAATGACTTTGAAATAAACAGAAATTTATAAACCTGTATATGGGCATAGATGAATTTGTAACCTGCTTGCAGATTCTGACAGTACTTTAATAGATGGAAGAATCACTTTTGTCTGTTGTTGGTTGTTCTTCAGGTTAATGTTCTGAGGCGGGCTGAAATACATACAACTGAGTGTCTAGTGCCTTTGAGGCTGAAATTGCGATTGTAAATTTGGAGGGATACAGATCTCCAGGTATTGATCAAATTCCAGAAAAACTGATTCAAGCAGGAGGTAGGACAGTACATTCTGAAGTACATGAACTTATTAATGCCATTTGGAAAAAGGAAGAATTGCCTTAACATTGGAAGGAGTCAGTCATTGTACCTGTTTATAACAAGGGTGATAAAACATCATAGTAATTACCAAGGCATACCACGGTTTTTAATTACATACGTTTTATCCAGCATTCTTCAGTCAAGGGTAACTCTGTATGTACATCATATTACTTGGGATTATGAGTATGAATTTTGGCATAGTAAGTAAATTAGTGATTTTGTATTCTGAATTTGTCAAATACTTGTGATTCATACAGGAAAGCGATTGATACTGCTTTAATTGAGTTTGGTTTCCCCATCAAACTCATTTTGTAAAGAAAAGTGTGGTTAAATGAAACCTTTAGTAAAGTCTAGATAGGCAAACATGTCTGGCATATTCCTTATTAAGAATGATGTGTAAAGAGGAGTTATTTTATCACCCTTACTTTTCCAACTTCGCTTTTGAATTTCCCATTAGGAAGGTTCAGTAAACCAGGAGGGGCTGAAATTGAATGTGACGCATCAGCTTCTAGTTTATGCTGATGTTGTTAATTTATTGAGTGAAAGCATGCATGCATGCAGTAAAAAAAAAACACACAGAATGTTTATTAGCTGCTAGTAGGGAGAAGCAAATGCTGAGATAACTAAGTGTATGTTTGTGTCTCATGAGCAGAATGCAAGACAAGTAACAACATAATGATAGTTAGTAAATCCTTTGAAACTGTGGCAAAGTTAATATATTTGATAACATCTGTAACAAATCAAAATTACGTTCATGAAGGAATTAAGAGAAAGTTGAACCCAAGGAATGCCTGCTGCCATTCAGTCCAGAATCTTTTGTCTTCTCTTTAGCTATCAAAAAATATAAAGATTAAAATATACAGAACTAAATTTTGCCAGTTGTTTTGTATGGGTGTGAAACTTGGTTTCTCTCTTTGGGGCTCTTCAAGAATATGGCCCTGAGGAAGATATTATAGCCTAAAAGGGACTGGAGGAGGTTGCATAACTAGGAGCTTCGTGAACTGTACTCCTTACCAAGTGTTATTTGGGTAACTGAATGCCGAATAATGAAATGGGCAGGGCATGTGGCATATATGGGTGGTAGCAGAGATTCTTACACATCTCATGTGAAAGGGAAGCAGCTTAGCTGAACTGCACCTGGAATTGTGCCAAAGACTCATTGCCACCAACCAGAACTCCAAGTGGCATGCATGAATGCACCCACCGCAATTCACAGTGGGGCAACTTTAAACTGTATATTATGCTGTACTAACATTGGGATATATTTTCAAAGTCCATCTTCTTTTGGCTGCCACCGCTTTCTTGCACAGCACTGGAAGAACGACAGCTTTCATGTGGCATTAGCGAACAGATTGCCAGGGCTGAACACCACTCCTACCAGCCACTCTGTGTGGGACTCATAGTGGACATTAACCAAGGACAGATAGCACATGTTTTCCCATAGAAATTAAATAGGGAAGGATGGAGAGACATGGGCACATCCAGCATAACAAACCAAAGTCACATGTACCCAAACAAGAATTAATCTCACAAAGAAAATATGGGGTTCATATTTGAAATATAAAGACACTTCCACATTGTGTCAGTTTAACAACTCAACTCTTGTCTGACATTGGTGCGGTGGAACATAACAAATTGTCAAATAGCCAACCCAACTGAATAAGTAATTAAACATTAAAAAAGTTAAATACATCAGGGAGAGCGTGGTAAATTCACACAATCTGCTACCACTCAGATGTTATTCCGCCTTCCCTATCTAGCATATGCACACTAACTGGCTTATGGCCACTCACAATAGTAGAGAACCAGTGGAAGCTATGGTGGGAGGTACCATACAAATAAACACAGGAGAACCATAGAATAAATAAAAAAATAAATAAAATTTATTGTAAAAATAAAAAACTCAGTAACGAAGAAACACAGATGTGCTTCCTTAGCACATACCCCCATCTGCAAACAACATCATGATAGAAATGTCGCACCCAACATAAGTTATACTAACAAGAAAAGCTCCACACCATTAATATAAGAAAACAACATAAAATACTGGTGTGACATTGCAAGTTTGTCACCAGATAAAATGAACAAGTGATAGAGAACTCTTTCCAGCACTCACCACCAGCAAGGATGCTCTTAGTCTTACCAGTATCAAAACATATGTAAATCACCTTCCAAAACTAGGTTTGAAATAGGTTGTCAGATTGAGCCATGACTACAGAGTGGCAGGAAAAGGTAGTTTTTGGAAGGACCAAGCCTGGAGACTTAAGGAGGAGTACAGTAGGGAGAGGCAGGAGAGAGTGTTTGCACTCTAAGGTGGTCACTTGTGCACAAAACAGCATCGTGGCACACCTTATAAACAATATTTTGTACAGAATTTATTGTAATCTTCATACCAAATTTCAGATGTTAACTCTTAATGATATTTTAGTTCCAGTATCCAATGAAGGGGCAAGTATAGACTTCTGCAGCCTGCACTTCATTGTTTTACATTTTTCAAACCTTAACAGAAGGTTATTACTTTTTGAATATGTGTTTTGATACATCATTTGGGATTCTACATTACAAGGTATTACTGCCACTCCAAGTCTGTATGTCATATTGTTGTTACTGATTATTGTAGGAAATTTAAAATTAGGAGAGTGGGTTGGCCTCCAGTGGCATAACATACAAGGGACGGTATGAAAGTAAAGCCTCCTATTTTTTCACAGAAACTAATTACAATTATAATGAAATTTACATATATCATGGGTACATTCTTTACAAAGTTCAAACTACTCTTCCACCAAGTCTCCTTCATTATCAATACACTTTTTCCACCTTTGCATCAGATGCTGTATGCCAGTCACATAAAAGTCTTTGCTGACACATCAGAGCTCTTCATACACACTGTGTTCCAGCTCATTCGCTGTCTGCAAAACATCCTCCTTGGAATGAATTTTTTAGAGGGCCAAAAAGATGGAAGTTACAGGGTGCTAAATTGGGACTGTAGGTAGGATGAGGGAGAACAGTCCACCCCATTGTTGCAGTTGCCTCCTTTGTGTGCAGACTGGTGTGTGGTCTGATGTTGTCCTGCAGGAGAAGGACCTCATTTGTCCTCCTGTTTGGCTCAAACCTTTGAATTTGTTGTTTTAACAAAATATCTGCACATATCACTCAGAATTTATTGTGGCACCTCTCCTAGAATTCCACTAATGAGATTCCTTCACTTTCCCAGAAGATGCTAGCCATGACTTTACCCACACAAGTCTGGAGCTTGAATTTTTTTTCTTGCTTGGCAATGACTAATGATACAATTCCACTGGTTGTTCTTCTCATTAGTGGGTCATCACTATGAACCCAGGTTTTATCATGAGTAATTATTCTTGACAGAAAAGCATTTCTGCCTTACTCACTGTGCTGGAGACGTTCTGTACAGATGTTTTTCTTGGGTTGTTTTATGGTCAACGGTGAGCATTTTCGACACCCGCCTTGCCCAGAATTTTCTGTAGCCAAGTTCTCTGATGATGGCCATAACCGTCACTTTTCCAATCAGTGTTTTGGTGCATAGTTTACTTGTGATGCAGTGGTCATCCCGAAACAGCACATCAACCTTTGGTCATCGTCATCACTGCCATGGCTGGTCAGCCACTGTGGGGCATGTTACCAATATCCTTTTCATGCCTTTTAAAAAGACGGACCGAGCTTCTAACTGGGTTAACATCAATGGCATCCTGACCCTACACGCTTCTCAGACGTTTATTGGATTGGAGCCTTCTGCAGTAATAAATTCAGTCACCTCTCTCTACCTAATACATATTCGCACAACGTCTACAATTTTGCACTGCTACTGTTTTGATCACATGATTCCCTGGAGCACCAGTGATCCTGATGAGGCTGGACAGTGACACTATCTGGTGGGTAAGGCAAGAAGTTCTACCCGACACATTCACAAAGAAAATAGGAGGCATAACTTTTTACCGACCTTCATACGTACCAGATTTCATCAAAATTTTTTTTTTATTTTTCTAAATGAAATGTACAATCACACAGACACAACCACCCCTAATTTTTTCATGTTACAAACGTCATGCAAAGAACATATGAAAATGTGTATTAAAAACTACAAAATTTTAATCTTATATTTTGTTTTGTGTTGGTGAAATTACTGAATAAAGAATGTCAATGTTAATACTCTTCATACAATAATGTTTCAAAATCAAACTGAGGAAAATGAGATTTACAAGGCATGTAGCATGTATTGGGGTCATGGAAAATACATAAAGAATCTTGTCAGAAAACCTGAAGGGGTGTCACTTGGGAAACATAAGTGTAGATGAAAAGATATTATTGACATTTACCTTAGGTAATCTTGGAGGATGTGTGCTGAGCACTAATGAAACTTTAGGTTTCATAAAAGTCAGGAACTAGATGAGCATTTTAGTGATTGCCAGCTTTTTTAAAAGAACTCTGTCTAGTGGAATATAAATGGGAATGGTTTGTGTTCTCAGATGTTTGGCAGGCCCAGCCATCAAAGTTAACAGTTCCAGGGACACAGACCACAGCCACCATACAAAACTTGAACCCAGCCAGTTCTTATCATTTGCGCATCATGGCAGAGAACAGATTGGGCCTGAGTGACCCCAGTGAGGTGATACAGGTCACAACTCAGGAAGAAGGTAAGTGAAAACACTTTTCTTTGGCCCCTCCTGACAAGAACTGGTGCATTTCCTTCAAATAGGCTACAAATTTTTACCCAGTCATCTAAAATGTAGTCTCTGTCTCACCTCCTGTTACAGACTGTTGCAGACATAACTCAGAGCACCCAAAAGTATTCTAAAAATTACTCCCTACCCTTGCCAGTATATATATGGTAGCCATGGCTTTTAAAACAATACACTAATATTGTGTCAGAGATATTTAATGCAGTGTGCAAATTCCCATTCCCAGTCTTTCTTCCTAATTACATGAGTAGAATTTGATTTTTTAAATTTAGCATTATTCCTGCTTTAATGTTCTAGTTACTATATATTGTGATATTGACAAGAAAAGTAACTATTCCAAACCAAGGGTAGGAGGCTTGGTGGGCACCAGAGCCATTCTAGATATTATGATAAAGAGAGAAATTTCTGACCCTGCTGTGAAATGAACCCCAGTCATCCATATCATAGGCCAGTTACTATACTGACTAAGCTATCACCTAATACCTGTGGTGGTATTAAATGTTTCGTTTCATTCTTATTAATTGAATGAACATGAAAAGATGTTGTTATTGCTCAGATATGTGACACTTGCATGAAGATATCATTTTGACGTGTAATTTTCTAATAAAAGCAAGACTAATCTGGTGTGAATGCACTGACAATATGTGAGGGATTTGAGGTTCTCACAGCAGTTAGTGTTGAAATTACAGTGCTGTGTAACTTGGTAGAAAGGTACCAACATTTCAGAGGAAGCAGTGTGTCCATTTGTTGAGACCCAAATATTTCAGTGTCAATATTCACATTTTTTGTTGACCAAGAACCTTAACATTCAGTGACTCTCTATTGTAGTTCCAAGTGGAGCACCAATAGACATTCGTGCTGAAGCAAGAAGTTCTACGGAGCTCTTTGTGTCATGGGAACCTCCAGAGAGGGAACTGTGGAATGGGAACCTGCTTGGCTACTACGTGGGATACCAGGAACAGTCATTGCACACAACAATATCCTCATCTCCTTCCACAACAACACACAGCTATAATTTCAAGACTGTTGAAGTTGGGGCTCATTATGGGGGTGAGGTTTTACTACAGGGCCTGGCCAAGTATACCACTTACTTTATTTTGGTGCAGGCTTACAACAGTCGTGGTGCTGGCCCATCGTCTGAGCAAGTCACAGCCCGTACTCAAGAAGATGGTTAGTGTGAGTTATGTTTATGTGTAGTGAAATGCATGACCTTGGAGGACTCATCAGGGCAATACCCTGAATTCTTATTCAGAACGTTCTGAGTTAATCTCTGGTCATATCTGTGCAATGTATGTCTACTCATACATCTCAGTTTTTACCTGTACCAGAGATAGAACTTTGAAATGTGAAGAGCAGAATCATCAATGCCCCATTCTGGTTTTTTGCACATGTTAAGCTCTGGGTTGCCTGTGTCAATAATCATGTTCATAATTATCCAATCACTGGCGTGATGGGCTGATGCTGCCACCCCAGAATTGGATTCAAAGCCTTAATATTCAAAACATATACCTTAATCTGCCTGTATTATCTATAAGTTGAAAGATTAAATATATTCATCAGACCATTCACAAGATTTCCACTACATATGTAATTCAAACATCTTTGCAGTTTGCTGGTATTGTTTATACAGGGAATTTTAAACCAGATATCAGTCAAGTCATTATCTAGGTTATTGAAACAAATTAGCTTCCTTTGCAAGATGAAACTGTTTATGAACATAACTGAGCATGTGATAGTAAAACCACTTAAAAAAAGGGAGAGATTAGAGAGAGTTTGAAACAAAATTTCACAAGCCTGAACATACAGAAAAATTGATTTTTTAAAACAAAACAGTGGAATAACTTCTTATGGTACTGTGACCATACAAGTTGCATTATAACACATCTCTTTGTTTAGAAGTTGTTACAAGGCCAAGACAGACAGATGCACACACACACACCACACACACAGACATGATTGTATTATAATACCATAAAGTAAAATAAATTAAAAACTGTTTTCTTTTCCCTGTATGAAATAAAATTCTAACTCTGTAGCATATCTGAATCCAATTAAATTGTATAGATGTCAGGGTTACCAAGATTGAGGTTTTACAGCAGTGGTAAAAAGATCATGTTTTTCTCAGTTGTGATACCATGTGCTCTGATAGACCGGTACCAGCTTTTTGGAGGAACATACAGCCTCCATCTTCAGCCTATATATGCTGAAGATGGAGGCAGTATGTTGCTAATCCATCTTCAGGGTATGTGATATTCCCAACATGCAGGCAGCATGTCACTACTTCACAATATCCCATATATTGTCGACTGCATGCCAGCACACTGTGCTGCTGATTAACCAGAATATAGCCTTATATTTATCTCTCTCTGTGCTTTAAGTGCCAAATCTCCCACCTGAGAATGTGCTGTGTTCAGCACTGACATCGCAGAACCTTCAGGTTTCATGGGACCCACCTCCAATGGAAGGCCGTAATGGAGTTATCATGGGTTACAAAGTGTCACATCAGCCCGCTGAAGAATGGTATGGTGGGTAATTTTATTGCTTTAACCCTTTCATACCAGAAACCCATTCCACACTGACTCCCTTTACAAGTAATGCACTGTCTGTGCCTTCTGTTGTTGTGGAACTTGGCATTATGTGGCTTTATGTTGGACTGCTGCATGAAGAAACATGGTAACTGTAACACATGAATACCAGTGTGAAACAGGGCAGCAGTGTTTTCTTCTGTAGATTCATGTTCATGAGGTCAGGGTTTCAATGAGGGAAAGTAAAGCAGTTTATTACAAGTAGTAGGAATCAGTTCAATCTAACACACCATTTATTTTCTAATTGACCTATATGCAGGCTACATGTTTCGGGTCGCTTGATAATGGGATAATATACTTGGCATTTTAACGGCATGTAAACACATTATTTTAACAGATCACAGTATATAGTTTTAACCTAATTTTAACTGTACATGTAAACAATACACCTCAATACTGTAAAACTCTTGGGATCCCAATAGTAACAGAAAAAAATTTGGATCTGTGTTAAGGTAAAGGTAAAGGCCTGATGATGGCTCAAGCGAGCCGAAACATGTACCCCGCATATAAGTCAGTTAGACAATAAATGGTGTGTTAGACTGAACTAATTCCTACTACTTGGTATCCATTAACACATCGGGATGAATAACATTACGTTTATTACAAACTAGAAGTATTCACTATTCACGCAGAATATGCTTGCTTTCCTTCTCAGTATCACAGTGTGTAGTCACTAAAACGTATATAGACATAACAGCACTGAAATTCTTCTTCTTCAGTGGCGCTACAGCCCGGGGTGGGCCTTGGCCTCCTTTACAATATGCCTCCAAGTCTCTCGATCCCTTGCTCTGTCTCTCCATTCGTTTATTCCCATCTTTCTCAGGTCCATGGACACGTCATCTAGCCATCTCATTTTTGGTCTTCCTCTTCGTCTTGTTGCATACAGCTTTCCGTACAACATCTTTTTTGGAATTGCGGTGTCTTGCATTCTTTCTGTATGACCAAGCCATCGTATTCTTTGGCATTTAATAAACCTGACAATGTTCTCCCCCTTAATTATGGCTTCTAATTCATCGTTTCATCGAATTCTCCATAATTCATTTTCTTTCACTGGTCCATATATTTTCTGCAAAATTTTCCTTTCAAATACTGCTAATGCTCTTTCCTCTTCCATGGTGAGTGTCCACGATTCTGAACCATAGGTGACCACTGGGCATACCAATGTGTGGTATATCTGCAACTTGCTGTTTCTTGATAGGAGGCTGCTGTTAATTCCAATTTGTAGATCCCCAACATTTCTCCTATGTTCATAGGTGGATGTAACCATATATTTAGTTTTATTTTCATTTATTTCCAATCTCAGTTTACTCGTTTCCTCTTCTAAGTCCAGGTACACTTCAGTTAGTTTTTTCTGTGTCCTTGCGACAATCACAATGTCGTCAGCGTATGCACATATTTGACTAAGTTTTGTAAAAATTGTACCTCTCTGATCTATCTTCTGGACTCCATAATGTAGGGCTAGAATGAACAGGGTGGTAGAAAGGCCATCACCCTGCCTAACACCTGCATTAAATGTAAAACTGTTGCTCAATTTATTGGTTACCTTCACCCTTGCTGTGGTATTCTTCATCGTCATCTTGACCAGTCTGATTAGCTTATACGGGATCTTCATGTCTTCCATTACCTGGTACAGTTTATATCTATCTATGCTGTCAAATGCTTGTTTAAAGTCCACGAATAGCATATGCAGGTCCTGGTTATGTTCATAGTGTTTTTCCATCATCTGTCTAATTATGAATATTTGATCAGAGGTACTTCTATTTTTACGAAAACCACACTGATATTCTCCAAGTACATTTTCTGTGGTTTTCTTTAATCTTTCATTTAATATGTTAGAAAATGCCATATCCAGTAATGTAATGCCTCTATAATTGTTGCAGTCAAGTTTATCACCTTTTTTGAATATGGGAACAGCACTGAAATTGGGAACTTAAAATTTACCCATGTAATTAAAAGAATTGGGAATATATTTTATTCTCATTAAAAAATCCTTTCATTGTTTGGACAGCACTTTGATATCTGGAACAGCTACAAAGGTGCACCCAGAATTTTTCTTTGGGGGACTGGTGGGGTAGCTGACCCTGAGGCTATATTTGATTTATGTTTGATTTTAAAAACTATGTTATGACAATCATCAAAATCTCTGAACCACCATCTAGTTAGGTTACAAGGAAAATTCAAACTAGTTGGAAAAATCTACATATTTGTAGGATTTCAGTGGCTGATTTAGGCTGAAGCATAAATCATGTAAAACCTTGATATCATCCTGTCTACACAATCTGTGTTTTCTGCGTTGGGTGCACTAGTGGACTGCTACACGTGTTGACAAGAACATGGAATATATATAAGTATATCATCAGATATTTGCTTGTTTTGTCTGCTGTAGGAAAGAGGAAGCAGCAAAGTTACTTTTTATGTACAAGGAAGAAATCTTTTGGTTTTCCCTGTAGATAATTAACAAGTCAACAGAGATTCATGAGCTAATTTTAAAGTGTTTTCACTTCCAGTTTCAAATACTGTAGTTGACAGTGTGTACAAAGCAAAAAAAAAATTGTGGTTGGTAAAGAACTCTCTCTTCTTCTCTGTACAAAATTACATAACCTGTGACAATATTTTATCATGTCAGTAGGCAAAATACTTGTTTGTAATAAGTGTCCTCATGCCACAGGAAGAAGGCCATGGATTGGCTGTCTTCATGTATGCCCTGAGCTGTTACACTTTTCCTTCCAGTGATCTTTCCTATATTGCCATGCAGTTACGTAGCCATTCCATTCACATGAATGTTGGTATTGATAACTGTATCATAATCTTCACTAATAACAAGTGTTTTGGGCTGAATGGTGCATGACAGAGGGGTTGGAGTGGAATACAGCTGTAGGCAGAGAGGTGAAAGCCATAAGTGTCATCATTCTGTCATCCATGGGGCATTTACCATGGCCTGAGTATACTGAATGACACAGGAGTTGGTTCCTGTTATATCTGTTTATTACCAGCAGTGCACCACAGTGAGTGCAATACTGCCTGGATGATTGAGAAATTGGACTTGATTCCCAAAGGAAGTAGAGATTTTTCTGTTTTTTCCATCATTCACATTGGCTGTACAGCGATGTAGCAACTTTTACAAAGGAAACCAAGTCTCTCAACCAAGAGCTGAAGTAGCCACTGTTCAAAGCTGACCACTTGCTTCCATTTTGTGCTTAGCTTAAGAATGTGTGTAGAGTTATATTCTCACTTCTCCATACATCTTCTTGGCATGGTGCTTAATTAAGTTTGAGACAATTTTAACTTGACTGAAACAAGATAATACTAAAAAACTTGAAGTAAATTATTTCTCAATACACTATATGCAACCTGTTTAGCTATTAGATGCTGAGTATGGTATTAGAAGACTTAAATGCTAAGCCACTGTCTCTGAAGCAGCTACTTTTTACACAAGCATTTGGACAATAAATATTAATTTAACTGCATTGTTTATGTTTCATACTTGAGCATTTTCCCTTAGAAGTAGCACTCTGCCTAATGTTAAAATGATTTCAGGAAAAGATGAGCAGGAAACAAAGGTGACAACTTCCCTGAAAACAACGATCCAGAGCCTACGAAAGTATACAAATTACAGCATATCAGTGTTAGCTTTTACATCCACTGGAGATGGTGTGAGAAGTCCCGCAGTTTTCTGCTGCACTGAGGAGGATGGCATGTATCACCAGTATTTGTATGTTCTGTATCATTGTACTAGTAGTGTGGCAGAAACCTTGTCACATGTAGTAGAATTTACCTGAAGTTGATTTACAAGTCTGCTACAGTTGAAAGCAGATTTAACCCTTACCCTGCTAATGTGGAGAATATGGTGAGCTCCTAATAATGCCAGCATATGGCAGATGGGATTTAACTTGGCGTTTAAAGGGTTAAACAATGTGTTGCAACACATGCCATTTGGGTTCAGATTTGGTACCACCTAACTCTGCTATTGCAAGGTTTTGTGTTGCTGGATATAAAAAAAGTTTCTTATATAATGGAAGCATGTTGTGGTGTTATATTTACTGTGATTCACTAGGTGTTAACATAAAATTTAAAGCCATGCACTAAAACCTTTTAACTCAAAGTGCTTGGGACCAAAAAATTGGGCTTCGTGTTGTGTGATTTTGAATAATCCAGTTTTTTCACTGCACATGTTCCTGTTATAAGGTTGGTGTAAATCATGTTTTGTTGTAAGTTGTGGTGGTGTAATATAATTGGGTAATTACAACCTCCATTCTTGTATTTACTGTTAAATGCCAATACATAATTTATTACACTTTATGAAAAAAACACAGGCCAGCAAACAGTAATTCATAAGAAAATAATCACTCACTAAAAATTTCCAATTTTTGTGCTGCATAATTGGATTCCAGACAATTGAAGTCTTAACTTTATTTCAACTTATTCGACTTCCATTAATCAAAAGCCTGTAATATAGTCATTTTTGAACGAACCACATCAAAAAGTACACCAAATACTACGTTTAAAGTTGGGGAATGTCTCGTGCTTGGAATTATGTATTTCAAGTTAACTCATCTTGATTTAACATTGTTTTACTGTGTTGCCGTCTTAAGGTTATGAAACCATTCTGTCAGCTGGCTGGATATCAGTGTTTCTGAAGAACATGCTGCATTTTGAAGTTGTAGGCAGTGTGTTTCCTTGAAAACATTAGCCACATACCTGACAACATGTTACCATTATCCAAACAATCAGAATATGAGACCTCATCATTCTGAATGCCTCAAATCTTGAAAGAACTCATTCTTTTCACACATTAAATTTTAAATTCACCTGCTAGTGTCAAGTATACAGTCTAGTGGTATGTGACACCATGTAATTTGGTAGGTGGCTATCCATGGTCACAGGAACCTCCTATTTCCACCCAGAATTTTGGGGCAGCAGAGTCCTCTGAAATAGTATCTAAAGAAACTACATGGCATGACAGCTCAGAAGACCATACTCTTAATATGATTTTTCTGGTCACTGTGCATTTGGATTAAATTTCAGACAGTATTAATGATAATGAAATATTTATTTTTATGTATGTCATTATGCATACATTTAGTTGCATTTGTGTTATGCTGTTGTCACATCAGGTCAGAAATATTTCGTTTTTTCTGTCAATCGGTTTCATGCAATGATCAGGCAAAATGCCTCCCCC
>Ga0268261_10000724_pt1 | contig 21364 bp, 17 predicted proteins | sample TergutNc150P1_FD_190353 | JGI IMG/M metagenome (GOLD analysis project Ga0268261, IMG submission 190353) | Nasutitermes corniger P1 segment gut microbial community from laboratory colony in Florida, USA - Nc150 P1 (SPAdes) (version 2) | ecosystem: Host-associated > Arthropoda: Insects >...
ATAGATAGATAGATAGATAGATAGATAGATAGATAGATAGATAGATAGATAGATAGATAGATAGATAGATAGATAGATAGATAGATAGATAGATAGATAGATAGATAGATAGATAGATAGATAGATATAAAGATACATAGACGGATATAGACAGATAAGACATACTTAAGCAGTTAGATATAGATACATACAGAGACAGACACATACATACATACATGAGGCTGACACGAACAGCATATATTTCTTTCTGCGATACATAATTTATTCCCCTTTGAAAAAGGTATTTACACAATACAATATAAATGTTTTACCACATTCCTTAACACTTCATTACCCAATTTTCTGTCCGCATTAGATTACATGATAATAGCGTTCCACTTTATTAGGCGCGTTCACAAAATTGCAAAGAGCGAACATTAGCTTCGTCATGTCTGTCTGTCTGTCTGTCTGTCTGTCCGTCCGCATGAAACAATTCTACTCCCACTGAACGGATTTTCATTAAGCTTGATATCTGAGTATTTTTCGAAAATATGTCAAGAAAATTCAAGTTTCATTAAAATCTGACAAGAATAACGGACACTATATACGAAAACCAATTTAATTTTTTTTATCATATCGCTCTCAGTTCTTCTTGCAATGAGAAATGTTTCAGACAAAATTTGCAGAAAAAATCAAAACACGCATTTTATGTTCAATAACCCCCCCCCCCCCCCCCGAAAATTGTGCCGTTTATGAGATGTGGAAAAATATTGTACAGCCGGACGGGTCAAAGATGACAACACGGCGCATGCGCATTGCATGCTGGATACATAAGGCTAGCAATACACACTAACAGTATGTAATACTGCTTTTCCACTACAACAATGATTGCACGAACGCCCCTCAATGTTACGACACACGCACATTGCCTGTCTTGTTACACCGTATGTTTCATTACCCGCTCACCGTCTCACAATTTCTCTACATCCAGCGATTCCGCACCTGTCCGTATTTTGATATTCACAGCAGTCCGGTAGTTGCGACGTGTTCGTCTTCATGCAGCCTCGTACAATCAATTGGAAATACGACCAATCCACGGCTAAGTTCAATGACCTTTCAAACCTCTACTGTCAGACAGCACAGCGGAACCGCAGCACCACTTGGATGGTGTCACCATATATCATACACAGCATATCAACACACAACTCAGCACAAATAATTGTATCGAATTTTATATTTTAACATAATTTTCAAATTTTACCTGCAACTTGACATTTTATATTTGCAATTTGTTTCGGCGTTCTCTGTAATATTCCTTCAAATAACTCCTCCCTGAAGATGGTCACAATAGGTGGCCGAAACATGCAGCAGGCTACACTGTACATAATATGATAAACCTACATATCAGTACATGAAGTGGACGGTTATTTCTCATAAGAAATAATTTAAAATTTCCTCAGACATTCTACTACAGCCGTGTGTGTGTGTGTGTGTGTGTGTGTGTGTGTGTGTGTGTTCTACTACAGTCGTGTGTGTGTTTGTGTTAATCTAAGTACAAAACCCAACACATCCTGCCCGCGATACAGCCGGAACTTGACGCCGTGCCAGCACTTCAACGCAGCTCTATGAAAACGTCCACCACAGCGCGAACTTGAGAGAAACCAAATGTCTGCAACTCGTTGAAGATGATTTAGTTTTCATGCGCGTTCGCAAAATTGCGCAAACCTACTATTCGTTTCCCCATGTGTATGTCTGACTGTCCGTCCGTCGGTACGTATAAACGTAACATTTAGGCGCGTTCGCGTAACCATTACTGCCATAGAAATGCAATAAGTATTATATATGATGAGCGTGAGTCAGTAGTCTTGATTATCCAGCAAGCAGAGCGCATGCGCCATACTGCCACCCGTGGCCTGTCTGGCTCTACCACAATTTTCCACAACATCTCATGAACGGCACGATTTTCGGATGATATTCAATGCATAAAAAACTTATCCTTCGATATCTTGTTAAATTTTGTCTGAAACATTTCTAATTCTAAGAGAAACTCGGCGAGATATTATCATAAATGTACAGAGGTAATCATGTAAAGTGCCCGTTATTTTTGTCAGAGTTTAAGGAAACTTGAATTTTCTCGACACATTTTCCCAAAAAAAACCCCCCTCAAAATATAAAATTTCATGAAAATCCGTCCAGCGGGAGCCGAGATATCCATGCGGATGGGTAGACAAAGCGAAGCTGATAGTCGCTTTTCGCAATTTTGCGAACGCGCCTAAAAATGAGAATATCGTTAAACAGAACTGCCCATGTCATGGCCGATATTTTAAACATGGAATCCCCACTGGTCAACACCGTAGTTAAAGAGATCATTATATTAACAGGCGGAATGGATACGGTGCGTCACAAGGCCGGCAATCCGCAGGGCAGGATACCCGTGGCAAGAGAGCGCGAGGAGGCAAAGGGGGGCCCCACTCCCGAAGACAAATCTGCTGTTGTCCTTTCTCAAGTTATTTATGACGCTTGTGTACAATCGTCACAGCTCTGTGGACAAGCCTCATTGCCCCTCGTTAGTTGAAGACAATGGCAAGCTTTGTTACCTGCCGCTACAGGACTGGCAGTACGTAACAGACACTTGGCAAGTCGTTAACAAAGACAAGTGAGCAGCCTGACTGACAGGGGCTGTGTGTGTGTCTGCGTTCTGCAACTGCAGTAGCTTCCTGCAGTCTGCATGGTCCGCGTTTCTTAATCCCTGCACGGCGAATTGCTGGCACAACTGGAACACAACCACCACCGTCACCTTCCGCCTATCATCGGGAGAACTATACTGAAAATGGGGCATACCGTGCCGTAATATTTTCAAAATGTCATTCGGATTCACGTTAGACGCGCAGATCTGATTGCAATGGCGCCCTAAAGAAAAGTACAGTTACAAATTCTGAAAACACGTTGAAATTTTTTGCACAGCATTTCACCCAAATCTGAAAACATTCACATGTTGGCAGTACGCAGTGCACTTCACTTACGTCCCTAAATAAAGTACCGTTTGCACTACACCACTTTCCAACACATGACCAAACAATTTTTTGTGGACATTTCTTGTACCGAAATTTATTTTTCCCAAATCGGATAAAAAGTGAACAAAATTCTGGCAAAAATGACACTGAACCTCTTAGCCAAATCGCGGCTTTCACTGCATCGACAACCACAAATCTGTAGCGACCTTCTGTGCAGATCGCCAGTATGATCACGAGTGCGATATTCACTAACGCTCCTAACTAAAGGACGCATTATCACTGTGCAGATTTTCATAAAACTCGCGCTTGTCCAACAACTTTTTATACGGAATTTCATGAAAATTCGACAAACACCTTAGTCGCTGAAACAAAATCACAGGCAAACAGACAGACAAACGGATGAACACGGGTGTTCTTTCCTTCTGCTTCATTACAGAAAGCCTAAAAATACAGGCAATGTACGTGTAACGCAACATTGAGGTGCGTTTGTGCAACCATTGTGGCAGTGCAAAAGCAATGAGTATTACATATTGTGAGTGTGTGTTTGTAGACTTGGGTATCCAGCATGTAATGTGCATGAACTATACTGTAATCTGTGGCCTCACTCCGCCATTTTTCGTCACTATCTCATAAACGGCATGATTTTCGGGGGGAGAGGGGTGGGTATTAAACACAAAATGTGTTTTGATTTTCTCGACAACTTTTGTCTGAAACATTTCTCATTCTAAGAACTGAGCAAGATATGATCAAAAAAGTAAATTGGTCTTCATGTAAAGTACACGTTATTCTTGTCAGATCACACTGAAACTTGAATTTTCTCGACAGATATTCCAAAGATACTCAAATAACAAATTTAACAAAAATCCGCCCAGTGGGAACAGAACTGTGGCATGCGGACTGACAGACAGACAGACGTGACAAAGCTAACAGTCGCTTTCCGCAATTTTGCAAAAGCGCCTAAAAATGACGCTCAGAGTTGCTGCAACGCACGCTACGCATGTAGGTCGACAGACTACAGCTGCTGCTGCTGCTGCCACATGGCCGGAGTCGCAAGCTACAATGCACAGGGCGCAAGTCTGATTACAAGTCAGCTCCTCGACGTATGGTGGACCTGATTTTCCATTAGTAAGGGACGCGGGAATAAAGCCTTACTCAAGACGTCTCATCCCTATGACAGAAGAGGCAGTGAGTCTGTTTTCATTTTCGTCATCGCCGGTTGCTAAAATCAGCGCCTGCAGCAAATTATTCCCACAGCGACATCAGCAAACCACGAGTCGCGGGCCACATGCGGTTCGAATTAGTTGCAAGTGCTGCCAACTTGGTGCCCTTACAATACATTCTAAAGTCGTCTAAAGGCGTCTGTGCCAACACAATTACTCATGGCACAAACAAGGAAGCCCACTCAAAATTTTCCTACAGATTCGTCCGTCCGTCCGCGCGTGCGTGTGTGCGCGTGTGCGCGCTAATTTATACACTAAGCCTGTACCTTCTGGGCGCAATTTCCGCGCGCGAAGCGACCAATCAACATGCCTACCTCACTGTACGGAAGGCACGAACAAATTTTAACTTTCGAAAAGAACTTAAAATGTGATATACTTTGAGCCGTACGCAAAACTGCGAAAATTTACTATTAGCTTCTTCATGCACGTTTGTCGATCCATTCGTCCGTCTGTCCGCAGGGAACAACTCTGCTCCCACTGGACAGATTTTCATGAAATTTGATATTTGAGTATTTTTACAAAATCTCTTGCGAAATTTAAAGTTTCTTTAAAATCCGACAAGAATAACGGGTACTTTACACGAAAAGCGATAGACATATCTTTATCACATCGCGCTCACTTCTTAGAATGAGAAATGTTTCAGACAAAAGTTGTAGAGAAAATCAAAACACACATTTTATGTTCAAGAACGCCCCCTCCATCCCGAAAATCGTGCTGTTTATAAGATAATGTGGAAGAATATTTTAGAGCCGGGCAGGCCACAGATGACAATATGGCGCATGCACATTGCATTCTAGATATCTAAGGCTACAAACACACACACACAATATGTATTACTGCTTTTCATTTGCAACAATGGTTGCACGAACGCGCCTCAATACCACGCCACACATGCACTGCCTGTCTTGTTAATAATTCACTTAAACAAGAGAGGTACTAGCAATATTTACTGCAATACACCACCGACGCCACCAGACAGACGACAATCTCGGCAGACCACAAAGGCGAACACACTTCAGTTCCGTAACTATGCTGTGAACTGCACACTGCATGGGAACCGCCGAGGGCGACCCTACATACTTACGCGTACTGACTATATGGGGCACAATCTTTTCTGAGAAGCTAACAGTTGTTCACCTGGTCAACAAAGTCCCCGCATACCATGCAGCCCAATCGTTTATTATCGTTTTCACACAAGGCTGCCACCCGAATCCACACCACTGACTTCCAACCAATATCCTTAAGATGCATATTAATATTATCCTTCCACCCGTAGCTCGGTCTTTTAAACATCTTCGTGCTTCAAGTTTCCCACCAGGAGGTTCCTACGCATTCCCCTTCCCTGTCATGCATGCCACACGTCCTATCCATCTCACCACCCCAATAATATGTACACACTGTGCAGATGGTTACTACGAACAGGTCTGCGTGTGCCTGTAGGTGAATCAGAGTGGATGGCGTTAGGGGAAGGAGAAATAAGAAAATGGAGATGGAAGGAAACAGACCGATGGTCTGAAGGGCAGAGAGACTATGGCAAGGAACCGCAAAGCGGCTGCAAACCGAATACCGTCTTCTGCTCCGTCGGTACAAAAGCAACAGGCACGAACACATGGGTGAGCTCAGAGCGCAGGCGGTGTGTCGTGGGGCGGGACTTGGGGAAAGGAAGCGGTCGGGGCCAGTTTTAGAGTGACATCACGGCTTTTACAGAACAGACCATCACAAACCTCAGGAAAGCCGGCTTAAGGGCCGGGGCGGGATTCGAAACCAGGACCTGCTGCATATGAAGAGAGATGCATTATCGCCATGGTGACCTGCTCGCTCTCCAAGTACCCCTCATCAGACCTTGGGGGATGACGCGTCTCTTTCCCAAGACCCACAACACAAACACACGCAGGAAGCGCACAGTCCGTCGGTCCGTTCGCAAGCTTCCTTGCTACAAACTAGCGAAAGGCTTTCAACTACAACTGGGTGCAGACAGCATTTTTCCCCACGGCGTCAGGACCAGACCTGGGCCACATCTAGCCTACCGGCGCTTTCCCCAGCAGTAAAGCGGTAAGACGTCAAGACGACCGAACCTTACGTTGCGCGGCCTACGTCAGCATGTCGTAGTGCTTAATTATGAACAAATACGGGATGACGTCACTTTGCTTTACTCCTAGGTTTCACTGAAACAAAATCGGTACCGAAAATTCACGTATTTAACGACACAAATCCTTCGTCTTTATTTGTTGTGGTTGCGTGGGACCGCGGTTCTGGAGTAACTGTGCCCTATAAATAAGGCCAAAGTCTACCCCGCGGATGACAGGTGAATTAACACGGGGTGATGGTGGAATGATGGCTGAGAAGGAAAATAGTAGCTGGCCTACTGGCACTGAAACCTGCACTACTGTTGTTCCGGCCACCAGAATGCCCTTGGATGCAAGCTCAGGTGTCCGCTGTGGAATTCCGGAGATTATTAACGAATAGGGAACAAATTTGTGCCTCTGCGTGTTGTACCTGTGTCAATTAGCCACGTGTGAATACTTGTGGCACAAGCCTTCAGCGGTCGTCCTGAACGCTCTAGCTCTGCAGAAGGTAACATCTAACGTTTCGGTACGTCTGTACTGTTCTTGTCGCAACAAGCCAACATCAGGTCCGATCAGCTACGAAGAACAACAAAGGACGAATTTGGTAAACGCGTGCTTTCCACTCTTGATTGCCCCGCGCATTAGACAAAATGCGATTCGCCTAATCTTTACGAAGAACACGACAGCTTCCCATGTAGGGTCGACACCCCGAGATGTGGTGACGTCAGCGTGGCGCCTCAGCGAATTAGCAGTGAGACGCACAGACACTTTCCATTAGCAACCCCCGTGTACAGAAGCCGCTGTTCCGGAACTGCCTGCTGCAACTCTACAGAAAGATGGTTTCGTCGTAAAAAAAACTGTAGCCTATTCCACAGCGTCCAGACGTGGGCTTCCGCCCTGAGTTGCCGCGGCTCAGCCAGCCAGCCACTTGAGGTACGAACAGCTGCTTGGAATTAATCTTACCGCCACGAAGTGGCAAACAGTCCGAGACGAACAGAACTGTAGCAGCTCTTCCCCTCATGGATTTCACAAACTCAGAAACTGGAGACCCCCTCAGCATTTCGGAATACCAAGGTTCACTACCGTGCTAACAAAAGCTAGCCAAAAAACCCCATGTTGAACCACAATTATTTACTTACTTTCTTACTTACTCCACGCAGCAGAGCCCTTCTTGCGAAGCTAACCGGTTCTCAGTTAGTCGAAATTCCTCGCATTTTATGGAACCCGAAGGTTCATTACTGCATTCACAAGTGCCCGCCACCTGCCCCTATCCTCAGCCAGCTCGATCCAGTCCATACACCTACATCCCACTTCCGACGCAAACAAGCAGAGAAGTAGCAACGGCACTAAGCACGAAAGACGGCCCCCTGAAGATGATCAAACAATTGTGACCGAAACATGTAGGGTTTTAATTATGTGTTTTACAAACATTTTTAACAATTTAGTGTTTTAAATGTGAATGTGAATGTGTTTTAAAAAGAGTGCATGAGTTGGTTTGAATAAAATAAATCTTGAAGATTCATCTTAATATTATCCTCCCATCTACGCCTGTCTCCCAAGTGGTCACTTTCCCTCAGGTTTCCCCACTAAAACCCTGTATACGCCTCTCCTCTCCCCCATAAGCGCTACACGCCCCGCCCATCTCATTCTCCTCGATGTCCACACACAACATTAATTTACGGTCAACATAAGCACTGTCCCTTCAGCATGTACAATACGGACAGGGGCATAGACTGTGTGTTCCCCACAAAGGGGGCACACCCTGTGGAAGCTGCGAAGTTTCTCTTTATATATAGCTTACACCAAGTTGGCCGAGAGCGATGTGACGGTGCTACAGCGTCACTCATTGCCACTAACATTAACTCTTCGCTGTGACGGTGGTCCTGCAGTGCCGAAACATGTAAACGGCGAAACAAACCGTTGCGCACACAACTTAATTGCTCACACGCGCGGTGCTGTTATCTTCACCGAGTGTAAGTGGTAATGATGCAACAACATAAGGCTTAGGGGCTAATTTAATTACGCTTTTAGAAACAGTACAGAGGGACTGGACAGCAGACATAAATTACACAGGCCATTTGATTACTTTACTTTTATCTCATGTAATTTCATTGTACACGACAAAATGTTCGTTACAAGCAACGTTCTGTAATTTGATTCATGCGCCTTGCTGTTCAAATGTCTGTAAATGTAAAGCCAGAAACGCAAACTTCCACATGAATATGCTCTTGGCTTTCATTCCTGTTCTAACCGTTGCAAGTTGGTGGTGTGGCAAATGTAACCTGGACACAGTATGTGTACACACAGAAGTTGGTGTCTGTCTATCTATGCAAACGTTCCTCTTTACTAAAAACTACCAAGCCGCGAGCCATTTAGTACCAGTAGCGGTATTTACTGTGTTCATACCGAATGGTTGGACTACTGCTGCTGTTACAGCCAGACAATATTACGGACTGTCATAATACGGCCACACAAGACAGAACTGCATCACTGAATGGTGAAAACAGCAGCAGTGAATATGAGGTAATTAGTGGGTCTAACACTGACATGACAAATGGCAGACAGCTATGTCAGTACAGTGACCAGCCCGCAGGGTGAACGGCATGGGTTCGGTACTCGTGAAGGACTGGCAATTATCTTCTCAGCACGTCCAGACCCACCGTCGGCCCGCCCGTACAAAGATGTAGAGCGACTGAAGACTGAGGCCGATCAATTAAAATATTCCAATTTAGTGTCACGACGCTAAGCATACAGCTTGTGGTGCGGGAAGCGTCATTAACTATTCTATCAACAAATTTTATTTGCACCTTCAAAGCACGGTGCTCTATCAAGCACTGGGGAAACTTAAAGCTTTGCACTTCCATGCACCGACCATGTCTATGTAACAAATCTAACACCAACTGCTGGCACAATCATTTTATTGTTAATTAATGCTGCTACATTTTGCGTCTATCCTAATGACGTTCTGAAATATGTTAGCACGTGCAGCTTACGTGTCAACATAGAGTACATGGCGGGAATTGTACGTATCATAAACACCGCTATTACAGAGATTAAATGATACAATTCTTAAATCAGTATTTTGCTTAAAATATAGTGAAGATACAGTACAAAAGTACTGTAACTGGCTGCTGATGTAACGACTGTGTCCAAACATCTACGTTTCAATTTTTCTTCAAATGAGGGAAGTTACGAAATCAAATATCCGGTGTCTTGTGTTCGCGTTATGAACACGCTAAAAAACTTGACAGCTCCCTGAAGATGGCCGACAGTTGGGGCCGAAACATGTCGGTGCATGAATTAACCAATTACAGTGCTGTGCATCCAGTTGGTGATGTAACTTTACATACGTGACACAGTTCAACGGACAATGTACAGCGTTACTCCGAGCACGTCTTGTCTACAGAGTGTAAAGGACAATGCTGGGGAACAGCAAACTGGGAAGAACCTGGAAACACGTGTTTATGAAGTGGGCCTCACCCAAATTTAAGGTACTGTCTTTGCGTTGACATGCACCACTAAATGTCTCAGGTACTGCAGCCGGACCTCCCTAACACGGAACAACAGTTCGGCTACGCACAGTACTTCAAAGTGACAGGACCTTATAGGAACCTCGATGCAGCAAAAGCACAAACGTAAACTCTGCCCGCAGTTTTGCGGCGAAGCACGTTGGTCCGCTTTCCAAATCTTCCTTGATTCGGCCGACATAGTCTAATTCCGCGCGCAGTATTTCACTGCATCAGTCATATCGCCATTCTTTACTCAGAGGTTCAGCAATACAAAGAGTGCGACCGCCAGATAGCGGCGGGAGACCGGACCCTGCGTGGCAATCGCACGATCTGCCGTCTTTGCGCGGGATGCTGCCTCACGATCTTCGTGACCATGTTCATATGATCGCCCCTTGGTGACGTCACTCCAAACAGCGCGATTAGTGGGAAGACGCGCGTTTTGTGCAAACAACGAATAATTGCATATGCGGATGATAAGCTATGGCATTTGTATCACAGAGCGGACTGCACGACAATGGGGTGCCCTTCGACAGACAACTTTAGGGTGTCCAAGTAAGAGAAAACGAGATGGACAGGGATATACACGTGGCACAATACCAACAAAATACTAGGGAAAGGTTAAGAATAAGTGAAGCTGTACTTCAGCTGCCCTGTACGCCATTATGGCGTACACAGCCACAGCTTCACCGTTTCTTTTTCGCGACTGTAAAAAAGTCAAAGTATAATGGGGCTCCTTCTGACAGCAACAAAGCAGAATGGAGCTCTTTCTGAAACAAGGTATAATGGAGATCCTTCTGAGTCAAAGCAGAATGGAGCCCCTTCTGACTGAGACAATGTAGAATGGAGTCCTTCTGAGTCAAAGTAAAACGGAGCTCCTAACTGCGACAAAGTAGAATGGAGTTCCTTCTGTTAGCTACGAAGTAGAATGGAGCTCCTTCTGACTGAGACAAAGTAGAATGGAGCTCCTTCTGCCTGAGGCAAAGCGGAATGGAGCTTTTACTGAATGAGGCAAAGTAGGATGGAGCTCCTTCTGCCTGAGGCAAAGCAGAATGGAGCTTTTACTGAATGAGGCAAAGTAGAATGGAGCTCCTTATGACTGAGGCGAAACAGAATGGAGCTCCTTGTGAGTCAAAGCAGAATGGAGCTCCTTCTGATTGAGGCAAAGGAGCTCCTTCTGACTGAGGCAAAGCAGAAAGGAGCTCTTTCTGACTGAGGCAAAGTAGAATGTAGCTTCTTCTGACAGACAAAGCTGAATGGAGCTCCCTTTGACTGAAACAAAGCACTCTCAGATGCCGTCTTTCAGAACATTTCAGCGGGCATCTGAACCGATTTATGCGACACGGGCTACATGAAATGACGATGCAGCTGCTGGCTGTAACACAACAAGCAAACTGGTACAGGCGACAATAAAACATAAACACTACCGATAGTTTATGGTCTTTTTGTCACGTTTGAAGTGGTGAAAGGGAAGACACAATGGGGGTGTTAAGTGACCACACCTCCCTATAGAGACGTCCTGAGGAGGTGTCAGTACCCCGGAGAGGGGACGCAATGACATTAGGATACTTGAGAATAGCTACAACTGCATTGCTAAATACAGTTCGGCAATCCCCCTCCAGGGGCGAACAAACAGAGCAGGGCAGAAGGAGCGGGGACTGGAACGGAAAAAAGGGATACATAAATATCGAGAAGGCTTATTAGCGGCGGATCTAATCTTATACGGTAAAAGTCAAAGTTCAGTTGTGTTAAGTCCAGTTTCCTTGTTTTCTCCCGGACCGTCCTGCAAAACTGCTCATGTAGGTCTACTATTCAAACATGCCGCACGGTGCACGTGGGATTATTGATCGCATACTGCCAAAAGATGCGCCAGACGATGCGACATGGCTGGGAGAGAGCTCTGTTGCAGCTCAACTGGCAAAATGTAAGGTTAGGTGGCCATGCACTGCAGTGTGACAGCATAGGGCACAACTGCACGTATTCTCTGGCCCCCGATATTTATTGAACCAGAGGCTGCTTGGTCCGCATGTCTCTCAAACTCGGCAGTTCTGCCCTAGCCGGTCACATTGCAGACTGTATTGACACTGGCTCTGTGCTTTCACAGGGCGGCACCTGTACTGACGTCAAACGGTACAGTAAATTTCACCCCAGAACAGGCCATGAAGGCCCAGGGGGATAGCAAAGTTATATATAGCTAATCTTTTTTTAACCTCGGGGCTAGACGGGATGGGTGGTCAACGCCACGCCCCGGCCGTTTTACCCCCGGGAAAGACCCGGTATCCATTGTACAGGAGGCTGTGTGGGCCCCAGGGCCGGTCCGGACAGGTGCGGAAAATCTTGCCCCATTGGCTTCGATGCCCGGACCGTCCAGCCCGTGGGAATGACTACACTGACTGAGCTATACCGGGGCATACCGCCCTCACATGAAAGCTTCGGAAGTCCGTTAAGAATAACTGCATTTTGCCCTCATAACGTGTGACTCTCAGAAAAAGTAACGCCACTGTCCTGAACTGCATTAACCGTCCGATCTTTATAACGGAAGAAGATGTGTTCTCTGTACGGTGGGGACGCGTTCTCATAATTTAGATAAACCCGAATTCAAGCGACAAAGCAGGCGGCACACGGTGCCTGAAAAGTGTGAACCAACAGCGACCTGCCAGCACTGAATGTGTTCGGTGTTCTCACCTACCTGACAAAGACCAGGACAAACCCGAGATGTCATCAGCGACGACGCCCCAAGGCGACTCCGAATACATCCATCACACTTACAATGTAAGAGCATCCCCAGGGGTTAAGACGGACAGTCAGTCGCGGACTGACTCAGACTTGAACACGAGTCTTCACACAATAAATACTGACATGGAACAATTCTACAGGCCACTGCGGTTGTCGTACCTTCAACACACAGTGGATATAGCAAGCGCACAGAACACAGTCACATGTACCTCTGGGTGAGGCTCGTGCATTTTATGGACAAAAGTACTGCACAAGTGAAGATCTTTCCGAGTACCGGGGACAAGATGTGAACCGAATGCAGTGGATCTCCGGCCTTTCACCGAACAACTCCGCACTGACTTCGGAGGCCTCCACGGGCCTACCAGAACAAAAAGTATACCTGTATCTGCCGAGCTCACAGCAAAAGTTACAAAAATGCACTTATCACAAGGTAATCACTCAACCACACAAGGAAACAAGGCACTTCCCAAGTAACCACCATAAACAAGAGGATGAAAACAAAGAAAGATGAGGTTCGAAGGAGAATATCATATAGACAGCTTATTGTTAAATAAATGTCGCCTCCACGTTTCTCTAAAATTCATTAATGTAAAATTCTGACTGCCAAGTTCTTTAACCTTTTGGCGCCCGAGTTTCATATTTAAATTTTAGCACACCCTGTATGTAAAATGTGAATAATACAGGAACCAAGAAAGGTAGCATTATGAAATAAACGGCATTTTGAAGAGAAAAACAGAGAGTGTGCAGCATGTTTAAAATATTCAGTACTTATAGTTGCTGGAAAAAATATATAAAATGCAACATCTGGAGGGTAGCGGTTCGCCCGTCCTATATATAGGACGCACGGTTCTTAAAGGTTAAGCACGTGTTTCATTGACAACGAGTTCATCTTGTGCCGAAGTGCGACGCCTACTGTTTTCCGAGACACTCCGAAGGGCAAATGCTGAACGCATACGACTGTTTTACCGGGACAGTGCTGTTAGTCTATACGATTTTGACACAGTGTCTTTAAAAAGTACTTGAATGTTCTTATATCATTTTAGTAACCATCAAAATATGCAAAATATTTAAGCAACGAAGTGTAAATAACCGGAAATTTTTACAAATTTAAAGAACCCACCCGGACAGAAATTTTTGGGTGGACAAAGAGGATATGTCCGAGGGAGACACGACGTGTGGCAGCCCTAGCACATCGGCGCCTGTCCAACTGCAACTGTCCAATTCCAGAATGGCCAGGGGATCTTGGTGAAATTCCATACTGAAGGGGGGGGGGTTCAACCGAGTCTGTCGACACTTTCCGGTTCGGACAGCAACAACGGACGTTTTACAGGCGGTAACCAGGCCTGTCTCCAGGAACGTAAGACCTTTCGAACAAAAGCTGTAGGCACAGGCGAACAGCTCATTTTGCGCAACTTCTGTAGCTGGGTGAAGTTGTAAATGGGAAGAAGTGAAGTGAAGTGTAGTGGACTGAAGGTCTTAGTAATAGAGTGTCTATCATTATTAGAAGATATATAGATCAAACGAAGTTCACTGCTTGTTTGGCTGTTTCGTCTTTTTTTTCACATTCCTCTGGTTCTATTTTGTACCAATGTATATATGGTTGTATGCTTTGTATGCTTCTGTTTAATATTGTAAATTATGTATTCTTATTGTTATGTTTATGTATTCTTATTGTTATGTATGTTCCATTCTGGGTATTCTGTTTCATTGTGTTGTTCAGTGTATTGTTTGTGCGTAAATGTGTACTGCACTACTGCCACCAGGTGTCAACCCATTTGCAGTTAACAAACACATCATATATCAATCTTTTTGTTGTTGGAATAATTAAACAGATGCAATTTACACGTTACGTCATAAACCCAGAATAAGTGGACTGGTTTTGACCATTATTTGTAACTGAACTTAAAACAGCAGCAACCACAAAATGGGGAAGAGAACGGGAGGCACACAGAGACAACAAGACGACGGACGAGCCGGTATTCTGTATGTAGTGCGTACATTTCTTTATGTTCTGTACGCTATTCATGTCCGTGCATTAATGAACATTTCATATAACAAAACCAAACGAATGTACTATGTTCAAATTATACATTTTTACATATATGTTTTATTGACGTTCAGTAACTTCCTGAAGATGATCCAGACAGATCGAAACATGTCCGAGTTCTGCCAAATTGCGTGCAAAAAATACAGTTCTAACATTAGTGCATATATTGGGGTTATTACACAATTATTTCCCAACTTCTTTTAACAGCGTTCCAAGAACAGCAATGCAGGACCAAGACCTGATTTGCCACTACACTCACTTCTAACTTGTCCGGTCTATTACAACATGATAAAATTCAGCCAAGTCTAACAACTGACAATCGTATCACATTTAATTAAGCCCGCCACACGCACGCACACGCACACGCGCGCGCACACACACACGCGCGCGCACACACACACTCGCGCGCGCGCGCGCACGTGTATTTCCGTACAAAGAAAACAGAACAGCAAACACACCAATCCTACATACACCGGTGTTGGCTGCATACGACCACACCGTACTGGACAGCCCTGGTGCACCCTACAAGCCACATTCAACGCTGTACATTATACCATACACGACACTACAATAGTACAGACTACCAACGCAACTACCGACATAATATCACGTCTATTACAATACCAAATAGGCCTAATACGTGGTTTTGTCCCTAGGTATGGCTACAGAACGCGCTGTAGGGCCCTGGCTTTGATCTATCAGAGCCCACCGGAATTCTTTTATATAGACCCTTGTTCCTTTTCTTTTGGTTTAACCATTGAAGTCTCTGGTGCAAAACAAGCGTAACTCCCAAAAGTGCCAATGAATATTGGCTGTGTCGGTACACAAATGTGAATGCAATCATTGCTAGGCGACTGACCGTAGCTGACACTGCTTCATGCTAATCACTGTACATTGCCCACCAATTCCATACACAAATTGTGTGACGTGTTGACATAACTATTCAAAATAAATTCTCTGAAGAGTCCTATTAAACGACGACGTTGGTTGACCTGATACCGACGTAGGACGAATGCTACAAACAGACGTACTGAAAGTTTTTACATTTCGTCAAGACGACGGCAGAATACACAACGGTGGTTTGTGGTTGCTGCTGTTTTAAGTTCAGTTACAAATAATGGTCAAAACCAGTCCCCTTATTCTGGGTTTATGACGTAACTGCAGAAGTGCTGTTAGTGTGGGGACTGAACACGAAGTGCACAATGACACCCTCCGGTTCATCAGTCCTGTAGGTTTAGACCAAGCAGAACTTGGTCCGACAATTTTAAAAGCAGGCTAATATAAAACGGGGTTTTGGTGGGGAAACCTGAGAGACAGAGACCGAGACCGCTTGGGAGACCCAGACGTAGATGGGAGGATAATATTAAGATGTATCTTCAAGAAGAGGAATGGGGTGGAGGCATGGACTGGATTGAGCTGGCTCAGGATAGGGACAGGTGGCGGACACTTGTAAATGCGGTAATGAACCTTCAGGGTCCATGAAATGAGGGGAATTTCTTGACTAGCTGAGAACCGGTCAGCTTCTCAGGAAGGACTCTGCTCCACTGAGTGAGTAAATATGTAAGTAAGTAAGTAAGTGAATAAGGCTAATACAAAATTTGATGCGTGCGACCAGACAATGCTGTCAATGAACCACTGACAATTGAAGTCTGAAAACCCACAGAATCGAAAGATGGGCAGCATGCTCAGGTTCCACAGCGCATCTACATGCCGAGACGCCGACTTCACACAGCCAGTGTGCGCTCTTGTCTGCAGTCTCTCAATCACGCAATATTCTCAATAACCGTTCGTATCGACTGTTATTGTGTACAGGACTGCCTCACACTGCAGTACAGCTTCATCAATCAAATCTAGCAGAAAGCGTTTGTTAAAAGAACATATAAAAATGTAGTTACGTCTCTTTTGCACCAATACACTTAATTCCCTTCTACCAACGTTTACTTCCATCTCAGAGAAGATTAAAAAAGGCAGAAAGGATATTCGGTAACAAAAGAAGGAAATTACACAACATAACACAATTCAGTGTGCGTTACATTACGCTGTGTGCCGGCTCTTGCACTTGATGATGGCAGCACAACGCAATGCGTACAAAGAAGTGTAACATCGCGTGAAAACCTCTCGTACTGCTCACACAGAGTTTCAGAAAAGACACTCTCATCTGCGGACTTAAATGCCATTATTATCTGCCCAGACAGGACGGCGACAAAGCACAATGGCCACCAGCGACCTCAAGAGGGGCTCAGACAGCACAAAGAGGGCAGTCGAGCCCTGAGGGCCCCGCATTTCATGTTCAAAGCAAACAAATCAATCGAACGTGTTTTGAATAGACTCACAACTAAAGTTCCAAACAAGATTTTGTTTCCAACAATATTTATTCCTTCCCTCTTTGGTCTTCAGCCTTTTATGCAACGATGCTTTCTCATTTGAATCGAATGAGTTGCGAATGAGGTACAGATGGGTAAAGGCACAAGGGGCGTGGAGGTATGGCTCCCCTCATTCTTATCCTCGACACTGTATCAAGGTGAGCGGTTAACTTCATGCCCCCGCCACCTTATCCCCCGTAAAGAACGGTACACAATGGGTGGGCCCCACAGCCTGTCAGGACGCTCTACAGAACAGTAAAATGTCTTATCCCTACCGCGATTCGAACACCGGACTGTCCAGTCCATAGCGCAGTCGCCACACAGCCAACGATACTGCGGTTCGGGATACAGACGGTGTCGAGAGAAAATGTCGTGGTCTGTCGTCACAGCAGTTGTGATGAAAAATAGAGGAGAGCCGAGAGAAATGGCCAAGACAACCGCCAAAAAAGTCAAGAAGTGGAAAGTGCCGCCTGCAGAACAGAACTATAGAACGGAAGCCATGATTGTTAAAAAAAAGGACGTTCGATGGACGGAGATCAAAACGTTCGGCCTACGTCTGAAGTCCGTAAGAGGTTTTATTTTCGACAAATCACACTCATTAGCCGAAGTGACTACAGGCCTACCTACATTCTGAAAGGTACCATTAGTACAGTCAGATACTGCATGACAGGTGGAACCAAGTAAGTGATGGTGTGTCCAGCCTATCGCACACCCTCAACATATGCGGAGAGATCATTCGACGGAGACAGTTCGCTCAAGTGCAATCCGGTTCGCTCAGGATAGTGACAGTTGGCAGGCTGTTGTGAATGCCGTAATGATACTTCGGGTTCCATAAAATGCGGGGAAATTCTTGACAGGCTCAGGACCTGTTAGCTTCTCAGACTCTGCTCCATGCAGAGTACGGAGTACAATCTTGTTCACCAAAGATCCAGCATGAAACGCAATGGAACGGAACTCGGAGCCCCAGTCGGGGTGTAGCAACAGTTGTACGAGGGTCAAATAAAGAAAACCTGTGGGTTGAAAGTTTATTGATGATGATGTTGTTGTTGTTGTTGTTGAATGTAGTAGCAGCAGCAGCAGAGGATACGAAAGAAAGTGTCCATTTTACGCGAAAGAAATTCAGCGGTGAAATGTAGAATTTGTTAGATCATTGCATTACGTATGGTTTATTTAACTTGACAATATTATACAGCGTCGGAGATAGAAGAGTGAGTGAGTGAGTATGAAGCACTGGCGGAAGATACTGACAGGGTAAAACCGGCGTAGGCAACTCGCAAACAAAAAACTGTGCCGGTGCCAGTTGGTCGACGACAAATATCACGTGGATTGGCCTGGTAGTGTACCGCGGCTACTGACACAATGTAGCAGTACTTGGAAGTACCAGAGAGGTGCAGCGCAAGTGATGGGATGAGGACGGCAGTTTGCAAAAATGGCGGCAGAGGTGGGCACAAAGTCGAACTGAGAGCAAAAAGCGTGGGAGTGTTATGTGGAAAAGAAGGGTGTTATCGCGGTCCTCGCGTGCAATTCGGCTCTAGGAAAGCTCCTAGTGAAACGTCATACAGACGAGAGCAGGGTTCAGTTCAGCGCTCTGCAAGCATTCAGACTCCGAAGGGCGTCGGAACTGTGAGTGACAACGCTGCGAGCCCCACCATATAGACGCAGCTACACCTGGGAACAAAACGTCCCTCTGTTCAGTGTATGCCGCCCCCAGACCTGCATTTACTTGTTCCCATCTGACAGTACAGTACAGCACAAACATGCCCATCCTGACACGGCAAAAACGCTGCGTTCGGGGGCGACGCGTGCATCAAGTGCAGGGCCCAACAGATGGCTCTCCGGGAAATACTTACTGTTATTTCGATGGAATAATCTATAAGCAAAATACTGGACTTCAGAAAAGAACCTGCGCGTCTGTGTTTGAACTGTACTATCAAACCACGACCTCAGATAACCGCTTTTCTTCGACAACGCGGATAACTCTGGCAGTTACTTGGCTATTTCGGACAAATTCATGCTAGCGGAATGCCAGTGCATGCGGAACACGTTTACGCATGACTTCAGGGTTTCGCTGCGAAGTAGATCAGAACTGCGCTCTTCTGGGTTGTTACGCAGCGAGTGGTGGTAATTTCTTACCGACGTGTCGGGACAACCTGTAGGTACCATCTTCAGACCATCAGGAAACACTGGCGTCCTTCAATTTTACTTCACGCAAAGTGAGGACAGACAGGCCTCACGACCTGTCACAATGCCTCAAGAGTGGACACGTGGCCTCCTTACAGACCCGGTAAAATCCCTGCGACTTTATCCTGTGGGACATTTCAAATGAGAGACTATACATGAGGGTAATGATCACATTAATGGCTCTCAGGGCTTTAATCATCAGACTGCTGCACCTCACATTTCTGAAGCTCTGTGCTGCAACCTGTTGGCTAACAAACACGTTGGCCGTGCAGAGGTCTTGCGGCAGCACGGTCGCGACACTGAACACATCACGCACCAAATTACGTGTCATACTTAACGTGCACCACACAACACAGAACTCATTTCGCGCGCCAAAAGCATTAGGTGAAAGGGGTAAGAATGCGAACAGAATTGTAGCCTGAAACCTGAGGCAAAGAGGCGAATGCAGAGGGAGGATAATATTAAAATGGATGTTAGATAAGCCTAGTGTACATGGGTGTTACCTGCACAACCGACGTCAGAACCCTTTATAACTCAGCTGAAATGGCTCAGGACGTGGTACAGTGGTGGGGTCTGTGAGCACGGCAATGGACCTTGGAGTCATTTGCTCGAGAGTCTGAGCAACTGCATTTCACGAGGTTCGTTACGAAACGAATCGTAGCGACGAGTCGATAATGCGTGCAATTGAACAGCAGAGTCGTTTCAAACGAGCAACAAATTCCTGAGCTCACCGCAACCTGATCATTCAGCAGTACCCTATATAAGATAAAGCTCACACTTCATATAAGGTCCTTCCAGCAGCGCTCTTACCAGCACACAAGGGGCACACCATCCTGGCATGCGTACCGTCTGCATGGCACAGAATGACACTTTTACACACAAACGTCATGTGGCAATTGGCCGGACAGCGTCGCACCAAAACACACTGCAGCGGCGCCACATTGCTGCAGAACGAGACAAGCGAAGTGCGTAAAACGTAACACTGAGGTGCGTTCGTCCAACCATTCTTGCAGTGGAAAAGCATTAAGTATCACATATTCTGAGTTTGTGTCTGTAGCCTTAGTTAAACAGACTGGGCATATCACTTTTGCCAACTACGTACAAAATTTTGTCGAACATCCTGCTCTCAAAGTTAATTCCATATGCAGAGGAAATTATTGGAGATCATCAATGTGGATTCCGACGCAATAGGTCAACTACTGATCACATATTCCGTATTCGTCAAATACTTGAGAAAAAATGGGAACACAATGAGGCAGTGCATCAGCTCTCTATAGACTTCAAGAAAGCTTATGATTCAGTTAGGAGGGAGGCCTTGTACAATATTCTCGTTGAGTTTGGTATTCCCAAGAAACTGGTAAGGCTAATAAAAATGTGTCTGTCTGAAACGTACAGCAGAGTCCGGGTGGGTAAGAATTTGTCTGAGATGTTTCCAATTAGGAATGGTTTGAAACAGGGAGATGCTCTATCGCCATTGCTTTTCAACTTTCCTTTGGAGTATGCCATTAAGAGGGTTCAGGTAAACCTGGATGGCCTGAAATTAAATGGTACGCATCAGCTTCTGGCTTATGCCGATGATGTTAACATATTGGGAGGAAGCGTACATACTGTAAAGGAAAATGCGGAAACTTTAGTAGTTGCTACTAAGGAGATTGGACTAGAAGTAAATGCTGATAAAACTAAGTACATGGTTATGTCTCGGGATCGGAATGCAGGGCGGGGTCACAGTGTGAAGACTGATAATAGTTCCATTGAAAGGGTGGAAGAGTTCAAATATCTGGGAACGACGTTAACAGGTCAAAATTCTATTCAAGAAGAAATTAAGAGCAGATTGAAGGTAGGGAATGCTTGCTATCATTCGGTGCAGAATGTGTTGTCTTCCAGGTTGCTATCCAAAAACTTAAAGATCAAGATATATACAACTATAATTTTGCCCGTGGTTTTGTATGGGTGTGAAACCTGGTCGCTGACATTGAGGGAGGAACGAAGGCCGAGGGTGTTTGAGAATAGGGTGTTGAGGAGAGTATTTGGACTTAAGAGGGACGAGGTGACAGGGGAATGGAGAAAGCTCCATAACGAGGAGCTGAATGATCTGTACTCCTTACCCAATATTGTGCGGGTGGTAAAATCGAGACGAATGAGATGGGCAGGGCATGTGGCGCGTATGGGGGAGGATAGAGGTGTGCACAGGGTGTTGGTGGGGAAGCCTGAGGAAAAGAGGCCATTGGGGAGACCAAGACGTAGATGGGAGG
>Ga0268261_10000725_pt1 | contig 21353 bp, 23 predicted proteins | sample TergutNc150P1_FD_190353 | JGI IMG/M metagenome (GOLD analysis project Ga0268261, IMG submission 190353) | Nasutitermes corniger P1 segment gut microbial community from laboratory colony in Florida, USA - Nc150 P1 (SPAdes) (version 2) | ecosystem: Host-associated > Arthropoda: Insects >...
ATAGATGAATCTTCATTGTCTACTGCAAAAGTATTAGACAATTTTTCTGTAGAGGAGTTGGAAAGATTTCTTGAAACATTTAGTAAGTATGAGAAGGCTATAACTAGAGCTTTGAGTAATGAATAAAGATACCCAATCAAAATATTAAATATTTTGATTGGGTATTTTATTTACAAAAAATCTTTCAAGCATATATAGTCGTTCCGCTTATCCCATATTTCTCTTGGAGTTATTAAACTGTAACTATCTTTCTCAAAAAGATTTTTAAAAAAATTCAATTCTTTTGCTGTATTTGGATATATACTACAACTTTTAGACATAGAACTTGTACCTAATAAAAGTTCATCATTTTTGAAGAAGCAAATATCCTCTAATGTTTTTGGATTTACTATATATCTGTTATATTCATTTGATAAAATTTCAAAAAATAAATTATCTGTGTATTCTAATATAATATTTTTTAATTCTTCAGTAGCTTTATATAAAGAAACTTGAATATATCCCTCATATTCTTCATTTTCGTTTAAATAAGCAAAATAACAATGCCAGTATGGAGTATCAAAAGTTTTTATATGATATTTTTCTATGTCTTTTGAAAATTTATTAAAATCTTTTTTGTCTTTTAATTTACGTGTATAAATATCTTCGTATACATATGCATTGCTAAAAGAAATTACATTGCAATTAGAAAAAAGATAATTCAAAAGTTCTTTAAAATTTTCACCTATTACATTAAAATTTTTCATGTTTGGAGTAATTTCTTTAAAATTTTCTTTTGAATTGAGTAAGGGTTTATATTTTGATAAAAGATAACGTCTTTTCATTGTTTCACCTACTTTTTATTTTAGAAACCGTATTTGGTTATATCTATACAATTATAATTATAATTATAATTATAAATTGAATAATAAGATTTTGAATGTTGAAGTTCAATTTCGCAATAAGTTCCTTTTAACATATCTTTAATGAATTGCAAATCAAAATCAGACTGTGGATAAAAATTACACATACCTTCATGTGTGAGAGTTACTACAAATATTTTATTATTTTTGAAAAAACATATATCTTGTAAAATTGAAAAATCAATTGTATGATTATAATAAGAATCGTATTTAGTGAAAAATAAATCCGTTGTACTTTCTAATAAAATATTTTTCAATTCTTCACAGCATTTATAAAAATGCACAATAATATAGGTATCAAAATCGGTACTTCCAGTACAAGTAATTAAAGGACTAAACCAACCATGCCACTCTTTTACTTGAATACTTTTAATCCTAAATTTTTCGATTTTTTTCATAAAATTTTCAGCTTGGAACCAAAGCTGGTAAGAACCTAATTCACAAAATGATAATACATCGCATTCTTGAAATAAATAATCTAAAAGTTCTTTGTATTTACCATTTTCTATTGAATGTGGATTTGTAAATCTATATTCTTTAAACATATATTCACCTTTAATTAATATACTAAATTTGATTACAAGAGATATAATAACAAAGTTAAAAATAAATATCTTTTAATAATATACCTATTTTTTATTTAAAAACCATATTTGGTTATATCTATATAGTTATTTATAAAAGAATATTCAGAATTTGCAAGTTCAATTTCACAATATGTATCTTTTATAATATTCTCAAAAAATGTCAAGTCGGTATTGTTTTGTGAATAAAGACTACACATACTCTCATGTGTAATAGTTGCTAAAAATATTTTATTTTTTTTGAAAAAACATATATCTTGTAAAATCGAAAAGTCAATTGTGTGTTCATTATAATAAGGATCATATTTACCTAAAAGTAAATCTGTTGTATGTTCTAATAAAATACTTTTTAATTCTTCACAACATTTATAAAAATGTACAATGAGATAAGTATCAAAATCTGCATTACCCGAACAAATAACAAAAGGATTATACCAACCATACCATTGTTTTAATTGAATACTTTTAATTCTATATTTTTCAATATTTTTAATAAAATTTTCAGCTTGATTTTCAAAACAATAAGAACCTAATTCACAAAATGTTAATATTTCACATTCTTCAAATAAATAATTTAAAAGTTCTAAATATTTGTTATTTCTCAAGCAATAAAGACCTCTTATGTCGTATTCTTTAAACATATTATTTAATACCTCTTTTATGTTAATTAATAGCTATGGAATAATTGAAAAAACAGCAAAGTTAAAATTATGAGATTTAACTTTGCTATTAATATAATGTATTAGTGTATTATTTTAAGGATGCCATATATGACCACGTAATGCGTACTGAGGATGATAATGAGGAAAAAAACCAACATTTCCATGAGGTAGTGCTATTACTGGATCAACACCTGCTAATCCTTTAGCAAAAGAACGAGTAATAGCAAATACTCCAGCTGGAGGAACTCTTCTTCCCGTAGCTTCTGCTTGTACAGTAGCTTCATGAGCAGCTATAACTGTATTTCTAGCTAGATTATTATTGTTTAAACCTGGACCAACCATTAGCATACCTCCTACAGCTTGTGCAGCAAAATATCTAAATTCATTTTGTCTTTCCATTGTAGAAATAAGTTGGTCTGCAGCAACCCATGCAGTAGAACCAATAATAACAGCCACACCAAAAGCTATCAACCCACGCACAGCACCAACACCCAATCCCATCCATAAAGGTACTACAAAAGCTCTAGCTCTTGGGTTTTCAAACTCTTGTATTGTAAAATCATACACAACATTTTCATTTTGTAAAAAACTTATATCAAATAATTCACCATCAATAGTATTACCACTAATAGAAAATTCTAAATTATCTGAAATAGTTCTTCTAAAATCTGAATTTACTTCTGTTACTTGCATTGTTACATCTCTAGTTATTTTATCAATTCTTACATTTGTGATATAATTATCAGAGCGTGTTGTTACAACAATTTCATATGAATTATTAGATGTTACTTCGTGTGTAAATCCATCGTAGTAAAAAGTTGTACCAACAGGAAAATTACTATTTACATCAGAGCTAAAAATATCATTTGCATATACAGGTACAATAACTTTTAGCATAATTGCTAGTAACAATAAAAATGCTGTTACTTTTTTAAAAAAATCTTGCATAAAACTAACTCCTTTAAAAAAATTTTTCTAAAATATTTTTGCAAATTTCGTCAAACATACAAAAATATAGGTGTTTCAATATGTAATAATATTACTACATCTCAATTATAATCAAAAAAAAAAAAAAAAAAGCAATGGTATTTTGCACCATTAACAAAATCCAATCATACATCTTTTCGTATGAAAAAATACAACAAAATATTGCTATACTAAAATCGTTAAAAATTAGTATATAACAATAAATATGTAAATATAAGGTTTAGTGTAACAAAATAGCTATTACTAGAAATTCTGTAAGACTGTTAGATGTCTAAAAGTTCCTTGACTATGTATATACATATCGAATATATTATAACAGAAAGGAGTTATTGATATGCAAGAAGTAGCGGTTGTATCACAATGGGGTAATAGTAAAGGTATTCGCCTTCCTGTTGAAATTTTGAAAAAAGCTCAAGTTGACATCAATGATAAACTGTTTTTTGAGGTGGACGAAAATAAAAGGATTATCTTAACGAGAACACCATCACCAAAGCAAGGAACATTGGAGTATCTTTTCAAGGACTATGACGGTGGTACTTTTAAGACGGAACTAATTGATTTAGGTAAATCAGTAGGAAACGAAAAATGGTAAACGGTGTTCCAATACAGGGAGATATTATTAAAATCAATCTAAATCCAAAACAAGAATTGATATATAAAAAAATACAACAAAATGTGCTATACTACAAACATGAAAAATTTAAAATTAATATACAGCGACAAATCTGGTAACCGCAGTTTTAAAAATGAAATAGATAGTGTACTCGAAGTTTTTGCAAATGCAGATTACAATATAAATATTCTTAGAGCAAATACGTTAGAAGATATTACAAACAATTTGGCAAAAACAAAACAAGACGAATATGATATAATAGCTATAGCAGGTGGCGATGGTAGTTTAAATGCTGTTGTAAACGCTGTTTTAAAAAATGAACTAAATACGAAAATAGGTATAATACCAGCAGGTACTGCAAATGATTTTGCAAGGTTTTTGAAAATAGATAAAACTTTTGCAGGGTCTGCAAAAACAATTGTAAACGGAAAAACAACGATGGTAGATGTGGGAAATATAAATGATACTTATTTTATAAATGTTTTTGGTGCAGGAACCATAACAAATATATCTAACCATATAAACACAAATTTAAAAAACACAATTGGCAACATGGCGTATTATTTAAAAGCTATAGAGAAATTTCAAAGTTATACTCCAATCCCTGTTACAATAACAAATAGCAACGGCACTTTTGAAGAAAATATATATCTTTTTCTTGCACTAAATACAGGCTTTGCAGGTGGAATCGATAATATAACAATAGATTCGGAAATAGACGATGGTTATTTCGATATACTAGCAATAAAAGAGGGCAGTGTTTCAGATATAGTATCTATTGTAATAAGTTTTTTACGTAAAGAACATTTAAACAACGAAAAAATAATATATTATAAAGACAATTATACAAAACTAGAGTTTAAAGAAGAAGTAGAAACGAACATAGATGGAGAAAAAGGTCCATTACCACCAGTTGAAATGAATATTATACCAAAAGCTTTGGAGATTTTTATACCTTAGAAAATTAGAAAGAGAACAATGGATTATAAATTAGAAATATCAAAATTATTAGATAATGTAACAAATATTAGTATTGAAGAAATTTATAAAAATATAGAAATACCAGATAGAAAACTTGGAGATTTTGCTTTTCCTTGTTTTAAACTTGCAAAAGAGCAAAAAAAATCTCCGGCTGTAATATCTAAAGAAATTGCAGAAAGTATAAAAAATAAGCCTTATTTTTTTGAAAAAATTATAAATACAGGTCCTTATATAAATTTTTATATAGATAAATTCGATTTAGCGGAAAAAGTATTGACAGAATGTTTAGAAAAAGGGATAAAATACGGCTCAGAAACTTTAGATAATACAAAAAATATAGTTATAGATTACTCATCGCCAAATATTGCAAAACCATTTCATGTTGGGCATTTACGTTCTACAGTAATAGGTCGAGCTTTGTACAATATATACTCATTTTTGGGCTATAAACCTATAGGAGTAAATCATCTTGGAGATTGGGGTACACAATTTGGCAAACTTATTTGTGCATACAAAATGTGGTCTACAAAAGAGGATATAACAAAAGGTGGTATAGAAGAGTTAAATAAATTATATGTAAGATTTCATAAAGAGGCAAAAAACAACCCAGAGCTAAATGATATAGCAAGAAACTATCTTCTAAAAATGGAAGAAGGGGACGAAGAAATTTTAAAAATTTGGAATTTTTTCAATGAAATAAGCCTAATTGAATTTGAAAAAGTTTACTCAAAACTAAACATAAAATTTGATTACTTCACTGGTGAAAGTTTTTATCAGGACAAAATGGAACCGGTTTTAAAAGAGTTAGAAAATAAAAATTTGATAGAAATAAGTGAAAACGCAAAAATAGTAAACTTAGATGAGTACGATTTACCCCCATGTCTTGTACTAAGGTCGGATGGTGGAACACTGTATCATACAAGAGATTTGGCAACAGCTTTTTATCGAAAGAAAGAATTTAATTTTTATAAAGTAATATATGTAACAGGTCTTGACCAGAGCTTACATTTTAAACAACTTTTTAAAGTAATAGAAAAAATGGGCTACGAATGGTCAAAAGATATGGAACACATTGCTTTTGGTCTTGTGAGTTTACCAACAGGTAAGCTATCTACGAGAGAGGGCAATGTTGTGTTAATGGAAGATTTGATAGATGATGTTGTAGATAAAGCTGAGAGCATAATACAAGAGAAAAATCCTACATTAGAAAATAGAGAAAAGGTAGCAAAACAAATAGGTGTTGGTGCAATAGTTTTTAACGATTTGTACAATACAAGAATAAAAGACGTTGTTTTTTCTTTTGAAAAAATGTTGAATTTTGATGGAGAAACGGGACCATTTGTACAATATAGTTATGTTAGAGCAAATAGTTTAATTGAAAAAGCTGGAGATGTTAGTTTTGAAAATATAGATTTTTCTGTTTTAGATGATGAGTATTCTCAAAATTTATTATACAATATTTATTTTTTCAAAGAAAAGCTACAAGATGTAATAGAAAAAAATGAGCCATATATATTAACAAGACATATTGTTCAAATAGCACAAAATTTTAATAGATTTTACAGTGAAAATCCTATATTAACAAGCCCAGAACACGAAAAAATAGCAAGACTTGCTATTGTTTATGCAACAAAAAATGTTATACAAATAGGTTTAAATTTACTTGGTATAGAAACACCAGAAAAAATGTAAAAACAACTAGCAGTTGATAGTTTTTTACAAAAAATTGTTGTAGAATTGATTATATAGAGATTTTGAAATTTGATTTTATTAAAAATTAATAAATAGAGGAGGGATATTATTGAATTGTTATATTCACAAAAATGAAAAATCCATACATATATGTTCCAACTGCAATAATAGTATATGTGATTATTGTCATATAAGTTTGGATGAAAAACCTATATGCATGAGATGTTTTTCAAAAAATGAAATAAATAGTCAATCGAGTCAAGAAGAAAGAACGATATATCATAATTCATATCAAAACAAAAATATTAAAAAATCTAACAAATACAAAAAAAATATTAAAAGTTTATCGCTTATAGAATTATTTAGTATACCTATTTTTCCACTTGGCACAAATTATTTATATATGGGTCATACGAAAAAAGCAGTAATTGCTCTAGTAATTAGTGCAATACTATTTGTACAAGCAATATTTCATTTGTTTATTAGAGATACATTTTTGTATACGCATATCGGTTTCGATACGTCTATCAGGTCTATGCTATTTTTTTACGTAATAACTTTTATACATTGTTTGAAAATTAGAAACCGAACAAAAAAAGTAAAACATCTTTCTAGATATTTATTAATATCAGTAATAATTGCTTTTGTAATTCTTAGATTTGTAAGTAGAAATTATTATATTGCACACGTTATTTTTGGACTTTCTATACCTGTTATAGTGTTAAGTTTTATAGTTGTTGCAATAATTACAATATTTAATTTGATAAAAGGTAGTAATACATCGCATATAAGATATACTCACGATTCGTATTCTTATGAAAATGGTAAAGAAAATGTATATACAAGAATAGAAGAAGAAAGTATCATAACAAACAATGTGGCAACAGATACGGAATTAGAAAATTTAAATAAATTAGAAAAGTTGTATACACAATTAAAAACTAAAAAAATTGATTTTAAAAATACAGAATTAGAATCAAAAATAAATAATATTTGTGATACAACAGAAAAAATATACAAATTTTTAAAGCAAGAACCAAGTAAACAAAATAAATTAGTACAATTTGTAGAATATTATCTACCAACGACAGTAAAAATTCTGGATAATTATATTTATCTAAAGAAACAAAGCTCCGTAGGTGAAAATATCAAAACCTCTATGAAAAAGATTGAAGATTTACTTGTTGTACTAGAAAAAGCCTTCAATTCTCAATTAGATATGCTTTTTAGCGATAAAACTATAGATATAGATGCAGAAATATCTGTACTTACACAAATGTTGGAAAATGATGGTTTAACAAAATAAAAAATATATATGTATCAACTTTTAGGCTGTCGATAATTAGTATCGACAGTTTTTTTTGATTTTTTATAATCAAACTCTTCCTTTTTCTTAAAATAAAAGTGTACCTCCAAAAATTAAGTTTATGATATAATGAATTTATAGGAATAGAGATAATAGACCCTCACACCAAAACCGAAAAAATAAATGACAAAATGTCTATTTTAGATATTAAGTTAAATACTACTCGTGGAATAATAAACGTTGAAATACAATTAAACAAATATACAGATATGGAAGATAGGATTATTTTTGGTATATCAAAATCTATAACTAATCAAAAACATAGTGGAAACAATTATAAGCTTAAAAAAGTTGTAACAATACTTATAACTGATTATTTTTTAATAGAAGACCATGAACAATATCACGATACTTTTAAATATCATAGCAGTAAAACTGGTTATACGTTTAGTAGCAGCACGGAAATACACACATTAGAGTTGCCTAAGTTACCGGATGACAATGATAACTCTAATTTATGGTACTGGTTGAAATTTATAAAATCTGAAAAAGAGGAGGATTTTGAAATGTTAGTAGAACAAAAACCATTAATAAAAAAGGCGTATGGAGTGTTAAAGGAATTAAGTCAAGATGAACAAACCAGATTACTTGCAGAAGCAAGAGAAGCACTTGAATGGGACAAAGTTGCCATTGCTAGAAATTCTAAAGCTGAAGGTTTAAGAGAAGGTATTGTACAAGGAATTGAAAAAGGAGAAGAGCAAAAAGCTATAAATATAGCTAAAAATGCATTGAAAATGAATTTATCTTTAGAACAAATATCTATATTAACAGGACTTAGCATATATGAAATAGAACAATTACAAAACGAAAAATAAACACTGATATACTAAAAATTTTTGGATATTTATAGTAAATATTTATATTATTTAACCATTTTTTGCTTTTTTAAAGTTGTATCAACTTTTAGGCTGTCGATAATTAGTATCGACAGTTTTTTTTAATTTTTTATATTATACAATATATATTTCAACAAATTTTATAAAATGGAAATTACAAGTAGATTTCTCGAAACGCCATGGAAAAATCCCATAAAATCCATATATTATATGGGATATACAGCTTACAAAATTAAAAACAATTTCAAACGAAATAATTTACAAAATTAAATTTTTTTGATATAATTCAAACATCGGACAATGGTTTACATAATTTCATAAAACAGTGAAAAAGATTGGGATAAATGTACACCTAAGTTATTTAAATCTTTTGGTTTGTAAGATATTAGGGATATATCAACGGATAATTGAAAAATACACTGAATTTTTATGGGTTGTAATGTGGGGTTAGGTTGTAATTTGTTTTTTTGTCTATATATTATCTTTAGAGGATATTATATGTTAGATAAAATGTTAAAAAAAGTGTTAGCTATAATACCAGTTTTTTTATTAGTTCTTAGTTTAAATGTTTATGCAAATCAAGATGGGTATAGTAATATTGAACCTAATTTTGTTGAAATTGTATTTATTGATGGCGTTAGACATATCGAAGTTGAAGGAAGAATGGTTCCTATTAGTGATGGTAATTATGATGTTACTTCTAGTAGACATGGTTTCCTTGGAACTTTTAATCTAAATGATGCTGTTACATCTGGATTAAGAAGATTAATGCAGAACAATAATTTATTTAATAGAAATTTAAGAATTACACCAGTTGCTTTTGGACCGGGTATAACTTCTGTTGATATTTTAGTTACTGGTTCTGGTATGAATCCAGTTCATTTTACTTCAGTTAGTATAATGTCTTCTAGAAATGTAATTATACCTTGGAACGCTGGAAATGTTTCTATTTATGTACAAACTAGAGGAGCTAATGGAGCAGTTGCTATTAATATAGTAGATAATTAAAAGTAAATAAATTTGTGATAAGCAATTGAATAAATTCCCCACATACAACATAAAAGTATGTAGGCAAATTAAACAAAACCTAAAAACGAAAAATATAGTAAACCTAACCACAGATTACAACCCGCAAAAATTGTAGAGTAGCAAATTATGCTGTGTGTTGTGTATCTATGTTGTTAAATAATAAAAATTTTATAAAATATGGAGGAAATAAAAATTATGTTACTTATATTAATGGCAATTAAGCCTTTTGGCTTAGGAAATGGGATAGGAGATGTACCGAGAGATGCTATTTAATTATTTAGAAATAAAAAATTCTGGAGGAAATAAAAAATGATATTTATATTAATGATAATTAAGCCTTTTGATTATGGAAATGGAATAGGGGATGTACCAAGAGATGCTATTTAATTATTTAGAAAGGAAAAATAAAATATATGAAATTTACTGAACTGGAGTATGTTCACTTAGAGTATAAAGAAGTAAGTGAAAAATTAAGTTCTTTAATTGATAACTTTAAAAACTCAACTGATGTTAATGAGGCTGTTGAGAATTATAATAAAGTATATGAATATTTAAATTATTTCAAAACTATGTTTGCATTGTCATACATAAGAAATTCTTTAGATACAACAAATGAATACTATTCTAAAGAACTTGCATATGGATATGAAATTCAACCTAAAATTGAATCTATATTTCAAGAAATGACTGTAGTTACTTTAGAAAGTCCTTTTAGAAAAGAACTAGAAGAAAAGTGGGGTAGTTTGTTATTTATAAATGAAGAGTTAGCATTGAAAACAGTATCTCCCGAAGTAATAGAAGAATTGCAAAAAGAAAATAAACTTGTTTCTGAATATGATAAACTTATGGCAAGTGCTAAGGTTGAATTTGATGGAAAAGTTTTAAATATTTCACAAATGGGAGCTTATCTTGAAAACAAAGACAGAGATGTACGTAAAAATGCTTCAAATGCTATTGCTAATTGGTTTTTAGGAAATAAAGAAAAGTTCGATAACATTTTTATTGAACTAAAAGAGCTAAGAACAAACATAGCTAAAAAGCTAGGCTATGAAAATTTTGTAGAACTTGCTTACTACAGAAGAAAAAGAAATTGTTATGATAGCAAAATGGTCGCAGAATTTCGCAAGGGCGTTTTGGAACATATCGTTCCAGTTATTACAAAGCTTAAAGCAATGCAAGCGAAAAGAATTGGGGTTGACAGTCTTAAAATATATGATGCCAATTTCAAATATTTAGACGGAAACCCTGCACCTACTGGAACAGAACAAGAATTACTAGCACACACTAAAAAGATGTACGAGGAACTCGACCCTCTTACTGGTAAATTTTTTAACATGATGTTAGATAATGAATTGTTAGATGTTACAACACGCCAAGGTAAAAATGTTGGAGGTTATTGTTATACTCTAACACATTATAAAATGCCATTTATCTTCGCTAATTTCAATGGCACCGCAGCAGATGTTGTTGTTTTAACCCATGAAGCGGGTCATGCTTTTGCGAGTTTTATGTCTAAAGATATTATGCCAACTATTTTGCAAAATTATACTTTCGACATAGCCGAGATACACTCAATGTCTATGGAGTTTTTTACATGGGATTGGATGAATGGCTTTTTTGGTAAAGATACCGACAAATATTATGAAAGCCATTTAGAAAAAGCTTTAGTATCCATAGCTTATGGCTCAATTGTGGATGAATTCCAACATGGAATTTACGAGAAACCAGAAATGAGCATAGAAGAAATAAATAAATCTTGGTTAAGTTTAGAATCAAAGTATAGACCGTGGTTAGACTTAGACAACTCCCCTTTCTATGGAGAAGGAAGAGCATGGCAAGGTCAGCTTCATATTTATAACTACCCTTTCTACTATATTGATTACTGTTTAGCTCAAGTAGTAGCTTTATACTTTTGGGCTGAAAAACAGGAGAATCATAGTAGAGCTTGGTAAAGGTACAAGAAGCTTGTTAGCTTTTCAGGTACTAAAACATTCTTAGAGCTTTTGGAAGAAGTGGGACTTCCTAATCCATTTATACCCGAAAACTTAAAAGTAAAGCGACTCTTAAGCTCAAAAAATATTCTAACACAAGTATTTAAAAAAGTCAAATGGGAATTTAACGTTAGGTGAATATATTTATGTTCAGCTACAAACCTAAGTGGTACCATTGTAGAGCCGTTTACTATCATAGGGGGTATCAAGCATTACTGCTTCATCACGCTCTATAGGGTCTCCTATATATCTATTTAGAGCAGCTAGGAAAAAAGCTGTTGTTGTTTTTACTAACTTGCTTGTTATTGTTTTCATAATATATTCTCACCTTGAGTTATTATAATATTTTTTGCAGTATGTAAGGCAGGGTTACTGCCTTTCTATAGTTTCTAAGTTCTTTATGATTTCTATGCTTAAACCTGTATACGCTTCTATTTTTTCTATTGGTTCGTTTGCCTGCAGCATTTTTTTAGTTAGAGCTAATTTCTCTTGTTTAATACCTATCTCGATACCTTGTTCTTTAGAACCCCCCATAGCAGCCCAGTATTGCCACTGTTCCATTTCTCTTTGGTGTGCTAGTAACCTTGTTTCTTCATCTGCACTTAACTCTTTCAATATCCCTACTGCTTTTTTTATTTCTGGTAACTTTTCTGCTATCATCTCAAAGTCCTCCAATGTTTCAGATTTTATAAACTTTAACCATTTCCAACTTAGAGTATTTTCTTCTTGCTCTGGTAACTTTGGTAATTCCAATGTATACACTTCTATATTTTCATTAAAAGTATGTTTTGTTTCTTTACTTATTAGACCAAAAGCGTCGTTGTAATTATTATGTTCTTTAATTAGCATATAATCCGTTATAAGAATAGCAATAACTTTCTTTAGCTTATAATTATGTCCGCTAAACTTTTGGTTAGTTATATTTTTAGCTAGTCCGTACAATATTCGGTCTTCCATAAATGGTTTAACGCACATTTGCATTTCAATGTTTATTATCTCATTTACAAGCTCTAGTTTTACGTCTATTATATTAAATTTATCATCTCGTTTTTCCGTCCTGCTCTGAGGGTCTATTATATTAAATTTATCATCTCGTTTTTCCGTCCTGCTCTGAGGGTCTATTATAGTTATACTAACATAATGTTCTTCTGGTATAGATAGTACAGCCATAAGAAAACTTTTTAATATATCAATGTTATTCTTATTACCAAAAATAAGCTTGAAAATTAAATCAAGTTTTGGTTTAGGAGTGGTAGTTCGTTAAAGTTATTGCTTTGTAGCAAGTCATTTGGTTTCTTCATCATGAATATTAATTCCTTGTTTTTTATTATATAATATTATACCATAAATTCTAAGCGTTGTCAGGGTGTAGAGTTAATTTTTTTTATTACGTTTTTGTTACAAATATTTAGTAATATATTTATTTATTAAAAAATTATCTTTCTGCTACTTCTGTGTTTTGATTTCTTTCAAAAACTGCATATCAACTTTAATTTTACAATTTTTACTTTCTAATCAAAAAAAAGCTAACTAATTTAAAAATTAGTTAGCTTTTTTTTAATCACAGCCTATAAAGGTCTTAAATAATATAAAGAAACTACTATCATTTCCTATGTCTTTAACGAAGTACCATTTACCAACTTCTAAGACCGCTATTGCTCCTACAGAATTAACAGTAGGTGAATATATTTATTATATCGTAAAATATACTATAAAACTATAAAAATTTTAATTTGTAAATAAAAGTTCGAAAAAAAATGTTGACAAAATATAAATAAAATTGTAAAATGATTTTCGTAAGCAATAATTTCGTAAGCAATAATTTCGTAAGCAATAATTTCGTAAGCAATAATTTCGTAAGCAATAATTTCGTAAGCAATAATTTCGTAAGCAATAATTTCGTAAGCAATAATTTCGTAAGCAATATTGCTATGCAATAGCTAGATATGTTTATTTGACTATAGGCAAATTATGTACATATTCAGCTTTTATATAGATTGGTGTTATTTTTAAAATATATAGTAACACCTAAAAAAATTTAATATCTTATAAGGAGGATATATATGTTTAATAAATTTAAACTAAAAAAAACAGTACCGTTTGTACTGTCTCTTGCTTTTATAGCAGGAACATTTAGCTACACAGTAGCACAAAATTCAGAATCTAATATAGAGGTTTTTGGAAATACTTCAGTTAAAAATCTTGGTTCTGGTAATTTTTCTCTAAGAACAGATGAAACTACTGGAGTTTACTATTTAGCTACTGAAGTTTTTCAAGGTCTTGATTTTGAATTTTTGGGAGAGGGTAATTTTTCGCTTTGGATAGATGGCAATACAGGAGATGTACTTCTTGTAAATGGCGATGTTTCTGATTTAAATTTAGAAAATTTACAACCATTAGTAGAAACTCCTACTATAGATTCTCGTAGGACATTACCAGCTGGAACTTCTCAATGGATAAGTACTATTTGTGTTAATACAGGTAGATTTATAGAGGGTGCTTGGTCTGGTGGAATAGATGGTCTTGTAGTATTTTCTAGAGTTGCAGCTGTTACTAATAATAGCCAGGCACAGTCTATAGTAAGAACTGGCTTAGGTACTCCTGGTACCTCCTCTTATGGTCGTTGGGCTCCTAATGGCAGTAGATCTGATGTATCTAGGTCTACAGGTGCTTTTGGAAATGTTGCAGGTTGGGATTTACAGGGTAGATAGATAAAATATTTTGAATATAAACGTGTCATATTTTTTGGCACGTTTATATTCGATTTTTATAAGGGTTTTATATCATGAAAAAAATTTTATTAGTTTTAATAATGCTACAAATAAGTATCCTTATTCCTGTAGGCTTATTTTTATTTGCTCAAAATGCCCATCAAAGTATTTTTCGTAATAATGCTTTTATTATGGTTGCCGTTTCAAATGATGAAGAATTTGATTTATTTTTAGACATATTAAACGATACAAATGTTGCAGCCACAAGAGAGAGAATGATTGGAAACAATAATATAATTCATAGTAGTACAGATACAACTTTGGGTGGTCGCATAAATCTCGTAGAAGGTAGATTTCCTATATATGAGAAAGAATTTATAAGTAATATACAAACTAATAGTGAAAACCAGACTGGAGTTTTTAGAGATATTATACCAGGACGTAATTTATTTATATATGGATTATATTCTGCCAATCATTTTTTTACTGGGGATATATTTAAGCTTAGTACCTCACATATACCATTAGTCAATTATATTATGGATTACTTATATCAAAATATTTTTGATTTAGAATTGGCTATGATTAGTAATTTAGGTTTTTTGCATTTATTTCTCGGTATAGCTCTTGAAAGGTCTTTAAATGAGCTTATAATATTTTTTATATTCAATTTGTTGTTAATATTATCAATTATACTTTCCATTGCTTACTACATTTTAAGTCAATCTAAAAAAATCGACATTCTTATTGCTAATGGATATAAAAAACTCAAAATATGTGGTGATATAATATATAAGTTATTCGATTATAAATTTATATTAATTGGATTGTTTTTGATATATATTTGTCTATCAATATTTCTTTTGTCTAGTAATACATATAGTTCATTTTTTTCTGTAATATCTTTATTGTTTTGGGCTGGATGCTTTATTTTTATAAGCATTTTATTATTAATTGCATTTATTTTCACATATTTATTCGTATTTTTTAAAAATCTAAAATTTAAAATTAATACAGGTAAATCAATTGTCCATATTTTTTTGCAAATAATAAGTTTATCTACAAAAGTAGTATTTATAGCTGTATTTATTACAAATATATTTTTTGGCATGGATACATTAGCTGATTTTTTAAATAGAAGAAATAGTTTAGAAAATTGGGAAATTGCTAGAAATATATATTCTACAGGTATGGCAAGTTATTCTAGACTTAGTGGAGGTAGAAATTTAGCGATTAGTGGTTTGGCAGGTGAAAAACTTATTTACTTGTATGATTACTTATCTGGTAATAATAATGCTTTTGTAATGGATACTTTGCATTTTGAAAACATGGAATGGCAAGGACTTGAATATAATCCTCTAAGAATATATTTTGACGATGATGGTACAAATATGCTTACACATATTGCTGCCAGCCCAAATTATTTTAATTTTAATCCTATTATATCTGAATATGGAAATCCGATAACAGAGTATATTATATTTGATGATTATACTTTAAACGTTATTGTACCTTATTCAATAAAACATATGGAAAATGAAATAAGGGAACATTTTTTAGAATATTTTTATTTTCATAAAGTCGATATAAATAATTTATTTAATTTTTATTCTGATGAAAGAATCCACATCACACCTTTTAATTATACAACTATAGATGAGCTAGATATAAATATTATTTTTGCAAGAGATAATCAAAGTTATTTTACATTTAACCAAGATATAAGAGTAGCATATGAAAACAAAATATTAGACCCAATAGTATTAATTTTCACAAATAATTTTCATAGTAGTTATATCACTTCTATTCTTTCTCGAGGTCATTTATTTTTTGAAATAGATGATATGGAAGTGTATGAAATAATAGAAAATATTTTATTACCAAATCCTTTAATTCATGTTATACCAATATACGACGAAATGTTGCAATCTTTCACTTTTCTAAATGAAGAAGTAATGGTATCTACTTTTGTTTTAATTTTTTCTATAATTGTAGGTATAGGTATAAGCTATAGTATTTTTAGTAATTATTATGAAAAAAACAAATACAAAATTGTTGTTAAAAAAGTTTTTGGATATAGCATACTCAAGACTCATTATTTATTTTTTATCTGGAATTTTATATTTTTTGTGCCTATATTTATAGTTACTTATCTGATATTCGATATTAGGTCATTATTTATCGGTTCTTTACTAATAATTTTAGATGCTCTTATTTTTATTTTCAAGGAAAATTCATTAAAAACAAAGCATTTTAACAAAGTTTTGAAAGGTGATACAAAATGATACAAGCGATTAATATAAGCAAACAGTATAAAAATAAAAAGATTGTATTTGAACCTAATATAGAGATAAATAAAGGAAATTTATATATTATAACAGGTGAAAGCGGAGCAGGTAAAACAACACTACTTAATATTTTGGGACTATTAGAGCCACCTACAATGGGCGATATAATAATCGAAAATATTAAAAATCCAAAAAAACGTGAAATAATGTTTTTTAGAAGAAATAAAATATCGTATTTATTTCAAAATTATGCTTTAGTAGAAAATGAAACTGTAGAATACAATTTAAAAATTGCATTAGCTTATAAGAAAAATATAGACAAGAAAAAAGAAATATCAAATGTTTTATCGTATATAGATATGCAAAATATAGAAAAATCAAAGATTTATGAGTTAAGCGGAGGAGAGCAGCAAAAAATTTCACTTGCTAGGGCAATATTAAAAGACGGTGATTACATTTTTGCAGATGAACCGACTGGAAATCTTGATAATAAAAATGGAAAAATAATATTCGATATATTAAAAGACCAATCAAAAAATAACAAAGCTGTAATAGTTGTTACACATGATACAGAAATGATAAAATACGGTGATGTACATTTTAAAATATAAATAATAAAAAGGTGTATATATACTATTCTTAGTATATATACACTCTTTTTTATTATATTAGCCCCTTTTTTCTCTCCATATCAAGTTCTTCTTTACATTCTTCAAAAGCTTGTATAGCAAAATCTAACTGTTCTTTTGTATGTGCTGCCGATACTTGTGTTCTTACTCTTGCCTTGCCTCTTGGTACAACTGGGAAAAAGAAACCTACAGCATAAACACCTTTTTCATATAACTTTTCTGCCATTTTTTGAGACAATATTTCATCGTATAGCATAACAGGTATTATTGCAGAATCTCCTTCTACTATTTCTAAACCTATTTTTTTGATACCTTTTCTAAAATATTCTGTATTCTCTTTTAATTGTTTTACTAAATCATTAGATTGTGTTAATTTATTTAGAACTTCTATTGTCGTTTCTGTTATTATCGGGGATAAAGAATTTGAAAAAAGGTAAGTTCTAGACTTTTGTCTAAGTATATCTATTATCTCTTTTCTACCACTTGTGTAACCACCACTTGCACCACCTAGAGCTTTTCCAAATGTACCTGTAAAAATGTCTACTCTATCTGGGACTTCACAGTATTCATGTGTTCCACGTCCTGTTTTTCCTATAGCACCTACTCCATGGCTATCGTCTACTATTACTAATGCATCGTATTTTTCTGCAAGGTCGCATATGGTTTTCAAATCTGCAACTATACCGTCCATCGAGAAAACACCATCTGTTACAATGGCTTTTATTCTTTTGTCCTGTGCTTCTTTCAGTTTTTGTTCCAAGTCTTTCATATCGTTATTTTTGTATCTATATCTTGTTGCTTTGCAAAGCCTTACTCCATCTATTATACTTGCATGGTTTAGTTCATCGCTTATTATTGCATCTTCTGCAGATAATATTGTTTCAAAAAGCCCACCATTTGCATCGTAGCAAGATGAATATAGTATACTATCTTCTGTACCCAAAAAATTGCTTAGTTTTTCTTCTAATTCTTTGTGTATACTTTGTGTACCACATATAAATCTTACAGAGGACAACCCATATCCCCATTTTGATACTGCATTTATAGCAGCGTTTTTTATATCTGGGTGGCTAGATAAACCCAAGTAATTATTAGAACACATATTTATCAAATCTTTTTTATTTTTTGTGTCTATTACAGCACCTTGCTGTGTATTTATTATTCTCTCGGTTTTCCATAGCCCAGAATCTTTTATATCTTTTATATTGTCGTTATAATAATTAAATGCTGATTTTTTCATGTTTTTATTCCCATTCTAATATTATTTTGCCAGATTCACCACTCATCATTTGTTTAAATCCTTTTTCGAAATCTGTATAATGATATGTGTGTGTTATTATTTTTTCTATTTCTTTATCCATTCCATTTTGAAGCATAACAGTCATTTTATACCATGTATCAAACATTTCTCTACCATATATACCTTTTAAAGTGAGACTATTAAAAATAACTTTATCCCAGTTTATAGATACATTTTGTGGTAGTATTCCTAGTATAGCTATTTTACCTCCATTTGCCATATTTTCTATCATATCTGCAAAGGCTATCTCCGAGCCAGACATTTCTAGTCCTATATCAAAACCCTCTTTTATGTTCAGTTTATTAAATATATCTGATATTTTTTCTTTAGATACATCTATAGTAGCAGTTGCACCTAGTTCTTTTGCCATATTTAGCCTATATTCATTTATGTCTGTTATCACTATACTTCTTGCACCTACTCTTTTTAGTATTGGTATAGACATAAGCCCTATTGGTCCTGCACCTGTTATAATTACGTCTTCTCCCATTACATCAAAAGCTAGTGCTGTGTGTACGGCATTCCCTAGAGGGTCTAGGCAGCTAAGTATACTTTCGGAAATACCCTCTCCACATAACCATACGTTTTTTGCAGGTATCGATATATATTGTGCAAAAACTCCATCTTGGTTTACACCTATTCCAAGCGTTTCACGACAAAGATGTTGCTTACCTGTAATACAATGTCTACACTTGCCACAAACAACATGACCCTCTCCAGATACAAGGTCTCCTACTTTAAAATTTATTACACCATTGCCTAATTTTTCTATAGTTCCTACAAATTCATGCCCTATTATCATAGGTGTTTTTATAGTGTTTTTTGCCCATTCTGTCCATTTATATATACTTACATCTGTACCACATATAGATGTTTTTTTTATTTTTATCAACACTTCATTGCTTTTTACTTCTGGGATTTTTACATCTTTTATTACGAGGCTACCATATTCTCCAGCCTCTTTTACTATTGCTTTCATGCTCATATTTTTCTCCTAAATAAAAAGACTTGTTAATTTCTCTATTGAGAATTATACAAGTCTTTTGGGAAAAAATAAATATTAAATTTTATAAATATTTAGGAATTTTAAAATATTTTATTTATCATTAAAAACAAACATAAATTTATACATATTTTAACATAATAAAATGTAAAAGTATATTTATTTTCTTATAAAATAATGTTTTGGATTTTGTTCAAAAATAAATCTAAATAAATAATAAAATTTTGCCTACAAAAATTGAGTTTATGATATAATTAATGTATTAATTTAAAAAAAAGAAAAGAGGGAGGATTATAACTTGTCAGAACATAAATCATTATTAAAACTAACAAACGATGCTGTATTCAAAGCATACTTCAGTAATAAAAAGAACCGTAAGAATTTAATTTTCTTTTTGAAATCTATATTAAATATTTCAGATGATGAGTTCATAGACCTTGAACTATTAGATACCAATTCATTAATAGAACAAGAAGATGATAAAAGAACTATATTAGATTTAAAAATAAAGCTAACAAACCAAACAATTATAGTAGAACTGCAAATTGATAGTATGGAGTTTATGGAAAAACGTATTGTATACGGAATATCCAAAAATTTAAGTACACAATTAATAGCAGGAGATGAATATAACCTAACAAAAGTAGTATCAATACTTATAGCAGATTATAAAATTGTAAAAGATAAAACAAAAAATAAATATCATTACAAATTTACTTTAAACGATAAAGAAATAGGATATACATTTACAGATGTAATAGAAATACACACATTAGAGTTAAAGAGATTACCTAAAACAGAAGACGGAACGCATTTATATAACTGGTTAAAGATAATAAAAAGTGATAGCTTGGAGGAATTAAACATGATAGCAAAAAAACATGATGAGTTCAAAGAAGCAGCAGAGTACTTAAAAGAAATAAGCCAAGATGAAGTTATGAGAGAAATTGCTTTTAAAAGAGAAACTTTTTTAAGGGACTGGGCTGCTAGAAATAAGCAGTCTTTTAATAAAGGGCTGGAACAAGGCATTGAACAAGGAGAAGAACAAAAAGCTATCAATATAGCTAAAAATATGTTAAAACGAGGGACACCTATAGAATATATTTTAGAAGATACAGGATTAGATATAAACATAATAAAGAAGTTACAAAATGAAAAATAAACAAGTATATACTTAAAATTTCGAGGTATATTAGCAAACAAAAAGACTTGTTAATTTCTCTATTGAGAATTATACAAGTCTTTTGGGAAAAAATAAATATTAAATTTTATAAATATTTAGGAATTTTAAAATATTTTATTTATCATTAAAAACAAACATAAATTTATACATATTTTAACATAATAAATGCAAAAACATTTTGACTTTCATATACTTTCATATATAAGAATAGTATACTTAATTTGTATGTTTTTTTACTCTGACATACCAATCGACTTTCAAAAAAGGAGGATAGTTCTATGTATATTTTAATAAAGCCTTTTGGGTCAGTTTGTCAAGGACAAATTTTTGTAAGTTTTTAAAATATTCAGTTTTAAAAACTATTGCTTTATTTTAAAAAATCGCATTGCTTAAATAACTGTAACAAGAATAAATTTTTAGTATGTGTTTGTTTACGGTATTTTAATAAAAATCGAGTAGGAGGCTATCCAATAATTGAATAGCCGACCTCTCACACCACCGTACGTACGGTTCCGTATACGGCGGTTCTTTAGTTTACTAGATAGATTTATAATAATCGGTAAAAAATAAATAACCCTCATTTCTTAATGTTTGGG
>Ga0268261_10000726_pt1 | contig 21313 bp, 10 predicted proteins | sample TergutNc150P1_FD_190353 | JGI IMG/M metagenome (GOLD analysis project Ga0268261, IMG submission 190353) | Nasutitermes corniger P1 segment gut microbial community from laboratory colony in Florida, USA - Nc150 P1 (SPAdes) (version 2) | ecosystem: Host-associated > Arthropoda: Insects >...
TTTTCCCCCCCCCCCCTTCCGTTCGGCTTTGTGTCTTCGTTTGCCCACTTTACCATACAGAAAATACATCTTTACCGTATAAAGTGAAAGGCAATTATAGAGGCTGTTTCTTGGACTGTTTTTTTTTTTTTACTTTTCTTCTTTGCTATAAAGGCGTACGTAATTTTTAGTGACGCACGTTACATATTAAATATTTAATTGTTAACATTATTCTAAATCAGCTTTGCAAATTTATGATAACAGATTTTCGGTATTGGACATTGGATTCGTTTTCAAACGTGCCTTCAAAAAATATTTGGATTTCTAGTTTTCCTTGTGAGATGATTTTTGTTTTACACACAGGCAGTTTACCAACCTCCAGAAGAAATGTTGGTTTTGATAATTTGGCATAAATGTGTAACTAAATACGTTGCAACCGCTGTGATCCGTGACAGCTTGTGAAACAGTCCGTTGAATGCACGTTTGCCGTAACAGAGACTTGAAAGCGTGCTGCGTATTCTTTGGGATGAGTAACTGCATATAATTCCTAACAATTTCGCTTGATGACTACAGTTTTTCTAATAAGAACTACAACTAACCCTACTTTTATGTTTACAACAGCCAGGCCCATTATAAAAATTTCCAGTTCATATTTTCATTGTAAGAAGCCTGTCCCGGAATCGAAATACGGATAATGGCCGATCACATTTTCTGTCTTTCAGCATGAAAGTTAACTCACTTGAGCAACTGGTTGTTCTAACCTAATAAAGACACGTTCAAGCTTGGTCAATAAACGAAGACTATATGGGACAATGTCCTGTAAATGTTATAGAAATTCACTAGATTATTATCATTAATCATAGCAGCGTTTATGTCACTGAAGGCGACACTATTTTCGGTATGCGGATTACTCCATAAAATTACTATCAAGATGTTCCAGTGTGAATAATATTCCTTTCCTATCCTGTGGTTTTAGTAAAATAACATCACGTAAATATCCAGCAGCTTTTCTGCGCCTTATTCGTAAAGTGTGTTTTCTTTTACCACGTACAGAAATGTCCACGCGATGGCATTGTATTTCTCACAACATTTCAACCAAAACGGCAAAATATTATGAGCGGCAAACACACGCACATTCAGCTGCAATTGCCTCGTCAGTATTTAGGTAAGCACTGCCTACTAGCTGAACACAGGTATGACGTGTAACTCACACACACAAAAAAATGTATAACTCGACCCTAGTCAAGGAAACTTTGCCGAGGCCCGAATTTGAAGAGACATGACACCGTTTTGCTCTGAACACAACGTGAAAGATTCTCGTTGCCATTATCTTAGCTCTATTTCCTTAAACCAAACAAAACGCATGAGGAGCAATTCTTTGTCACTGATTAGACTAACACACCTGAGAGGTATTCAGTTTTGTTAAGGTCATGCAATTGAAGGTTGATCCATTGCTGATAGCATACATTTATGCAGACTACAAGAACTTGTTTAGTGGCTATGTATGGCGGCGTAATATGCAGTACGTGAGTATAGTTTAACTGAGCGGATGTGCCTTAAAACGTAGAGGTGACTTAACTCAAGCTTAATTGATAAATTTAAAGTAAACCAGTACATATATTTGAACTGATCTCGAATATTCGTCCTCATTTTATATCAAAAACGAAACTTGCCATGATAAGAGGACGCAATACACCTTTTACATTTTCTCCATACTCTGTGCTTTTCGGCCAGAAGTAGGGGTTTTATGTCACATAACAGTAGAGAATTTTTATAAATTTAGTACTTTGCTCATAAGTACAATTAGAAGTGGGTGGGCATATAATCCATCATAAAGGATCGCTAGATATGAGAAACTAAAAATGAAACACAGGTTTGGTGAAGGATGGTGATCGTGGAAAATTAAAAGAAACTGGGAGAATAGAAGGAAATAAATAAATAAAAAAATAATTTTAAATATGCGAGATTTCAGGCTTCTGCCGCGGTGTAGTTGAGGACTTTGACCGTTTTGCCCTTGAAGATGGGGCCGATAATTTGTAGCTAAAAGTCGGTAAGCAACTTTCAACCTATGCTGCATTTCATCCCAGAAAAGCGAAGAGCTCAAGTGAACATGTCTGCAATGTATTCCAATTTATATACAGAATTTAACTTTTTCGGCGTGAAATTGTGGGCCGACAAATTGCACAATTAGGCCTACTCTCCACGCTGCTTACCACAAACCATCTGGAGCTTTTCGTGTAAAGGTGGAATTTAAAGAAACGGAAATTTAAATGAGCAGATTTAAAATCTTGCTAGTATACAGTATGATGTTCCATATTATCATTATGTGAAATTATGCCACCATGACCCCTTACCATATTTTCCATCTCTTGAAGTTGTTTCTTGTTGATTACAAAGAAATTGTCGAAACTGAAATATCTCCGTGAGGAAGAAAACTGAAGATTCCTGTCTTCTGGGGTATGATGCCGTTGTATAAACGTAACGGGGTTGGGGAAGCTTTCTCCACTCAGCGCCAATGTAGCTCAACAAGCGTAAGTTATACGCAGTGTACAACAGATGCCTATAATAATTTCCTGCTGATCTGTACACAAACGGAGGCGAGTTTCTTTCCGAACTCGTTGGGGCAAATGACATATTTTAGTTCGCTCTTCCTGACATTTGCTTTTTTAGGATAAGGGAGAAATTTTTCCTTAAAATTTGGGCGCTACTTCCGACGTGCCTAACAGACGCACATAATAAGAATCAATGCGCTGTTTGAATATCTAGGCACAGTAAATCTCGCGAAAATCTATATTCACCTCCACTCTTTGACAGTAGGTTCTCTAGAGTTTACACTGCATACAGAGAGATCCTCCGGCAATGCAAGATTGCACAGAAAATTATGCCATACTCTACCTACTCTAATTTGAATGATTGTATGTTTGACCGTCAACAAGTTTAAGCTGTTAATAATTTCTGCATATGGTCCAAACATACATTTATTTCAATTATGATGATTCTGGTTGGCTTCGTCATTGCACATTTACGTATTTTCGGATGTGCTGTTATATAGAGGAGTAAACTTTTTTATAGTGTAATGAAAAGGGCCGAATAACTTGCGTCGTTATAAACGAGTAACTTTATAACCGAGGAGAATGACTTATAAACAATTAATTGGTATCACAGTTTATTTGACGCTGTGGACGAGTTGTCGATGTCGTTATAACAGATTTTGATTGCATATACAGGTTCTTTCATGTGGAAAGAAACTGAAATATTTAGATACAGATCACGAATGGTAGCACCGACTACCTTCAAATTACTTGCAAATTTCCGGGCATTTTCTGTCGTGTCCAGCCGTGAGTTATTCGTCTCGTTCAAGTTAGTTGGTGGGCAGCTGAAAATTTAATATCTCGCGCGACCATCACTTTCGTACAGTAGCTGCATCATGTCGTACACTTTGCAGAAGCGTGTGTTCCTTGTGCAAACCTACTGGGTTACCGGTTCACACCGTGTGATACAGACGGAACACAGGAAAAAATTTGGTGGGCGCAACATGCCAACTAAGTACACTGGACACAACTTCGCAAGAAATTTCGAGAAAACGGGTTCTCGCCGGGATGAAACGCAGAAAACACTGTTGGCAAATGCCCGAGACTACGACAGGGGATGTGTATGACAGGTTGGAGCGGTTTGCCAGAAAAAACTTTATGAAGAATTTCCCATGAATGAAAATATTCTGCAGTTTTTTTAACTATAGTGGGAGGGCATATATTCGTCTGTGCACTGTGCCTATATCATAACTGGAAAATAACCTTATAACCTTCTCGAATTTCGCTTGTTTCTCTTCAGCCGTGATGTCATTTGTTGCAAGATACCAGACCATTTGGTAGTTTAGTTTAAACGATTCCAAATTTCGCGTTGACAAATTTATGGTTTACCGACTTTTGAACAGAAGCAATGAATGACTTCGTCAGCTTTACTCTATATAATTTTTTCCCCATGTAAATTTTATATAATTGTAAACAGCCAGAATTTTGCAATGTTACCTGAAAGGATTTATCAGCCAACGACAGTTGACTCTTTTGTTTGCCAACCAGTCACAGACGTCGAAGACACGAGTATCGGGATTGTCACCATGGAACACGAAATAGGTGATGCGACGGTAGTCATGCAGTAAGGAGACAGTAGTTGGAGGGTAGTAATGAGAGAGTAGTTGGAGGGTATTTAATAGACAAACATTGTGGTTCGGAAGTCAAAATCCTGGGCAGAAGACACATGAAAGTATCTGCCATGCCTTTCATGTGTGTCTGAATTTTACCAGAGAATGATATCTACTAAGATCTGTATGCTTATTATAACTCATACAATATATTCACAGTATCTGTTTCTACTATTTACGTGTAGTGTTCTTCCTGCAACGTCTGAGACCGGTACTACCGGAGCGGAAGCCCTGAAAGGGAAAACTCGCCTACATCCAGTGACGTAGCCGTGCATCTCGACTTCTAAATCTTCCACCATCGTGATTACATAATAGTAGCCATCCTTACGATAGAAGTGTAAGGTGTGGGGTAGCGATATAGACTGTACCGGACGCAGTAACAGTAAATTTTGTGTATCGTGAAAGGGTTATAAGCTGGAGATTTTGAGTGTAAACAACAGACAAATACTGTGCCTTGTCACAAGAGACAGACTCGTTATATCGCTAGAGACAGTTCCACAAAACTCAATGACCCTACATTTGTAAATCACCTGCCAATATTAATCATAATTTTTAGGAGGAACTCAACAACCAGACAGACTAACTGACGCGCTGAATGACTCACCATCAGTCGCTAAGATCACTCTGTTTCTCTGACTCGGATGGACAGCTTACTCTTGCTGGACCATCTGAAACTGAAGGGAACAAGCTGCTTCGAGACGTCAGCAGGCTGTAGCCTAAATATCACCCCACAAGTCATTAAATCCCTGAAGGCTGGAGCCTTCATCAACGCTGATAGGAGGATCTCAAATAACACATGAAGGATATTATTCCCATCGTTCCAGGTAATGAAATTTTTGTACGTCTAAACTGTCAGATGAGATAGACTTGAGATACTTTCTCGATTGATAGCGGTTTTTGGTCCACGATACAGGAGAGAAAGATTTCGCGTGTGGCCTCAGGCTGGCTCGAAAAGATTTCATCTTCTGAAGAGTCAGAACCGGCAACTTCAGCTTCAGTGAAATGCATCCACTTTACGATTATTTTCGCTGTTAGATACGCATCCCTTGCACCAAACATCTTAGCCTATATATTTTAATGAATGTCCCACCTCGGTAGACTTCAGTATTTCGTGGATCCACTTCTTTATTCTGCTGCTCCGCGGTCTGTAAACTATAGGGTGCAAAATCATAATTTCTTACTAACAAACATAAATTTGTGGTGCACGTATTACGTGCAAAAAATTAACACCGTTCTATACCTCGGCGAGTATAGTGAAAGTACCCTTTCCATGCCTCCGCTGCTTATATAACGGGTTAGTTTCGTGCACACCAGTGGTGACAAAATCGAAAAGCGTCCTGCTTTTTTCAATGTGCATTTTATTGCAGTGGCAACTACTGTGAACAGATCTTAACAGAGGCACGCTGCGGAGTACCACGTTCCTATCGGAACGTAGCAGCCACAGTATGCACATTGATTCGTTCCCACCCTTCCTCCTCCGCTAAGGGCTGTGTGTTATATGGGGAGGTCTGAGTACATTCAGACGCAGATACATAAAAAACCTAAATGTAACCACAGTCCCATTAACCCTTTCAAGCCCTAATATCAAATTCAGGTTAAATTCCACAAAAACACATGCGTCTTCCCGATAAAAAAAACTCTGAGTAAACGATTGCGGTTTACTATAAAACACGTAACTGTTTTGCGCGGGCAAAATGCAAAAATTTTCAAGTTACTGTAGATGGCACATTTAATTACAACTTGATTATAAAACTATAACAATTATATTTACAATGGTCTATCAACTGGAGAAGTTGTGGAGTGTCACTGTGTTCATAAGGATCTGGAAATTGCTACTGACGACCGACACAGAGGTATTTACTCTCTGTATATCGTCTAGACAGATAAAGGAAAATTGGAACAAATGTATTCATTACAGCATTCATTGCAGTTTTGACTAAAATTGGAGAATTTCCGAACACAAGGGGCAGGTAGAGATTATATTTATTCGCGTATTCTTTTCTTTATTCACTTAAAGACTCTTGCAGTAGAAAATGTAAGGTCTACAGACGAGTACAGAACGAAATGGAAAAGATGAGTAACAAATAAATTGTAGAATAGTTAAGGTAACAATCCTGCATTAGCCTGGAGGGACTGACGAAAGTCACATAAAGACCCTCAGAGTAGCCAGACATTTAAAGTAGAGTAACGTACAGCAACAGCTGGACCCTCAAGTTCAAGTTTCGAACTGGAGCCATCTAAGAAGTGTACCGAATGCACAGGCTTTACCAAGTTGAGGGTAATCGGAGAAACAAGTCGTGGCCTACTTCTTACACTTGGAATAATGATATTCTATAAGAAGACGCAGGTAATGTGGAAATGAACACTTAATATATTATACCGAAACGTACATGGCAAACACAAAAAAACAACAAGCAACCCGAAAAGAATTTTTTCCCAACGCAGTTCTAAGATTAGTAATTTATTAATCCATGTTGTATCAAATGCAAAGAGTTATTTATCATCAAGAAAAATTGTGTTTGAGGTGGAATGGGCCAAATGGAGGTAGTTGTGGCCCATTTTAAAGTTTCAATTAACAGTATTTCTGATTAGACTGAGGAATACTACTGAAATAGTAGGACATAATAATGACTTTCAAGCCTATTACAAACCCGAGACCTCCGTAATATCATACAGGATATTGATCCTAGCGAAACTATATGCTGGAAGACATACAAAAGAAAATCGTCCATTACGCAAGGCAGATAGATTGAAGTGCTTAATTTGTCGTTCCCATTCCTTGGTGCAATACTTTAATTTATATGTAACTGTTAAAAACTCAAGTTTCTTATAAACGTAAGCATCTTTATCCTTAACCCCCTCTCATAATGTTTCATTTCTCCCACCGATTGTCATTCCTATTTTTCCTTTCCTCATTTTTCTTTACATTAAATTTTTTACGTATATATCGCAACCCCTTTGACGACAAACACCATCTGTTGCATTTTCGTAATGTTATTGCCCCTGAGTTTCTCTAACCCCAGCAAAGAAACTAAAATGAAGCCAGATATAATATATAGGCAAATTTATATATGTACCCTGTACCATTACAACTACTCAGCGTTGAACTAACATCGGCCGTCCACTGCGAATAATTTTATGTAAACCATCAAATTCTACGCAGAGCTGGACTGGAACTGTAGGCGTAGGTGCTGATTTAGATGCGCTGTCATGGATGAATGACAACAAATGGGTGTCGCGCATCCGAAGTCTTGCAAAACACATTGTTGTTCGGCGGCACCTGCTTTGCCTAGGTACAGATCAGACCACTAGTATTGAAACAGGCCTATCTATTCTTAACGTCAGCCTTCCTGTGGTAGATTTAATTTTGCGGGAAGAAAGTGAAATTGATAACTTTCTTGCATAATGCCATGAATGTTCTATGTTTAGACTACATTGAAAGTGGAGATGACATGTTCAGTGAAACGCTGGTAAGCACTTACTACACTACCCTCTGTCATAACAAAGAAGACCACAATATCAATCCTTAACGAAGCGAAAAACTCAAAACCTGCATTATTTGTGTCTTATTCTTGTCATAAAATTTAAAGAGGCTACAAACACCACAACTTATCATCACCCTCTAAAACCTGTAGTCTTAATCGTGTTGTGGGAGAGGCTATACAGAGTGTAAAGAAATGTGGAAAAAACTAAGGTAATGAGAATCTCAAGGCAGCCATCCACAATACAGATCATGTTAGACAAAGCACAACTGGAGAATGTGAAATATTTTTTCATCATTTATTTATAATTATTTTGGTAGCATAATAAGTGATATAAGAGGCATGCATGAGATTACATAGAAGGTGTCGATGGCAAAGCAGCGTTCCACAAGAAGAAGCCTCTTCTCATCTTCAATTTTAAGGTAGAAACAACTAAATTTCTACACCTGTGGTTTGTATTGTGCTGAAACTTGGACAGTGCGGAAAGTATATCAGAAATACCTTACATTCTTGCATTGTGATCAGATGGACCGACTGTGTGAAAAATGAAGTATTACGTAGCGTCAAAGTGGGAAGGTGTATCCTAGGTAAATAAAAAAAACTAACTGGACTGGTCACATCTTGCGTAGGAACTGTGTTCTAAAACACGTTATTGAAGGTAAGGCAGAAGGAAGGGTAGGTGTGTTGGGAAGACGAGGAAGAAGACGTAAGCAATTACTGGAGGACCTTATGTGAACGAGAGCACACTTGACCTAGAAAGAGGAAGCACTAGCCCGCACTCTGTGGAGAACTCGCTTTGGAAGAGGCTATGTACCTGTCGTAAGATAGACTACAGAATGAATGAATACTGCGTGTAACACTGGTCGCTGTGTGTTCCTTTTCAGTTAGCCCTTACCGCGGTGCGAGTTTTGTTCCCCAGCACATCAGTTTTATTCTCTGAGAAATTATACACCACACTACGGGCACAGAACGATTCCATTTCCCTATGAACAGGAAACAAACATCGCTAGCTACTTTGGCAATACGTTCTGTACTTCGATTTATTAGCACAAACATTGTTGTAGGCTTCTAACGTTGAAAATCAGAAATTAATGTAGCTTGGCGTTTAGTGAATTGACATTATCACGTAATAGATGTGGCTAATTAACTTACGCCTTTCTTATTATCTTATTTCTAATAAATAAATTATAGGCTTTTATTACGGGCACGGTGGTGGTTCTACTATCGTAGCGATAAGGTACAAATTACCTTCAGCTCGTGTAGAATCTCCTTCCCGAGTGAAGTAACCAAGTTGGCAAAGGGTGTGTTGCCATGTGGACTGGTGATTTAGTACTAATTTTTCGGAGGGGCCTACTGTCTGTATATTCATGGTAGAAGTAACACAGCTATTCTACCCTGAAAATGGACGCTGGACGTTCCTTCGAAACACTGATGCCTCTTCCTCATCTGCATAACCACGTTTCATAACACCGCAATTCTAATGTTCACTGTCGCGAGAATCTCAAATTCTACACAATTTGATAGAGGTTGCGATTTTGCTCCTGCAAGTGGATAGATCACTTGTCGAGTCACTATGAATTTATTTTGAAAATTTACTAACATCCCTTGTCCTGAGTTTACACTGATGTCTCTGATAGCTGAATGCATTAGTCAGAAAAAATGTGGAGTGACAAGTAGGCAGCCAGTCCGAACACAAATCTGGAGGGACTGGGAAAAATTTAGAGCGGCAAGGAGGGGGCCAGTCCAAGCACTGGCCTGGAGGGACTAGGAACAATATAGAGTGGCAAGGAGGGAGCCAGTCCAAACACAGTTCTGGAGAGACTGAAAAAATAGAGAGTGGCAAGTAGGGAGTCAATCCAAACACTGGTCTGGAAAGACTGAGAATAATGTATAGTGGAATGGAAAGAGGCAGTCCAAACACTGGTCCGGGGGCACTGGGAAAAATGTACGGGGGACAGGGGGGAGCCAGTCAAGACACTGGTTTGGAGGGACTGAGAAAGATGTAGAGTGGCAAGGAGGGAACTAGTCCGAACACTAGTCTGGAGAGACTTGGAAAAATTTAGAGTGGAAAGAAAGGAACCGGTCCCAACACTAGTCTGGAGAGACTGGGAACAATTTAGAGTGGAAAGAAGGGAACCAGTCTGAACACTGGTCTGGAGGGACTGGGAATAACCAACTTGAGGTTAAAAACTTCCAAACATTGAACGACTGCCACAGCTTAATCAGTACAAAAAGCTTCTGGGTGTTCTACTTCCTTCTTCGGTCTCCCAGGATTATCTTTCCCCGTTTATTCGTATTTTCCTATTTCCTTCCGCAGCAGCAGGATATATCTGTGCGCACAATTTCTTTTATTTCTACGGCCATCGTAATGGGTTCGTTAGTGCAGACGATAAGTGTGCAATACCCCGGCGCTAAGTAATAGACACGCCATCACTAGGATATTTGAAAGAGCCTGTCATACTTCACTCAATTGCTGTACTTAGAAATAAGGCCGTGCTCAGTTACTTGAACTTTCTTAAAAAGAGTGTGTAGTATTTATGCACAGACAGGCAAACGTCAAGCTGAATGTAATCTGATTTGTGGTAAAACTAACGAGATTTTCTCAGTGTCACTTTCACCAGTGAAATAACCAACATCCCTCTGGCAATGCGTGAGATTAATTCCGGGAAAAGGCCGCCAGACTACTGACAGTCATCGTGAAACGGAATGATGGCAAATATGGCTGTTCGTATTGATTTACGATAGGTCGACTTGTCCTACAGCAAGGCTCACGAAATCTATACTCTCTTCCTTAGAGTGAAAAAGGCAGTAAGGATAGGATCGAAGTAGCATACAAACTCTACATAAAAACGGCAGCATTAGCATGCAACTTCAGTACACTACTGAGACTATAAAAAATCATTACAATCATGGAAGAACGAAGGTTCATTACCGTGTTCTAAAACTCCCACAATTATTGCACTACTGAGCCAGTTCAATCCAGTCCCCACCTTTACACCATACTCCTCTAAAATGCGTTATTATCCCATTATTCAATTCTCAGGTCTTTTCTGAATTCACATTGTTTGCTACATGCCCAGTCTACTTCACTCTCTTTCGTTTAATGACCAACAAAATTGCGATTTATTACACGCTCATTGTGCAGTTTTTTCCGCCTGCCTGTTTTTCTGCCTCATGTCCCAGTGTTTTCATAAAATAGTCTGTAGAGGAACGATAGACTATTGTTTATTTATTGTGATGCTCTTACGAATATATGTTTATATTAACCAGTTTTCTGTCCTGTACTTGAATGGCGCCCATCGTGATCACTTCATTGATTAAACGGTTGCTAAGCAAAGAAGCGCGCTCACAATGGACTTGTTGCACAGTACACTGAGGTAATGGAAAACCAAATGTATTTCAAAGTGGATAGGATTGGATAGTTGTATATGTGTATTAAATTCGTCTTCCTCTAATAAGAACTGCTGTCGATCTACAGATCAGAGTCACGTTAACATATATATAGACGAAATTTCGTTATGTGGTCTGAGTCAGTAAACAGTAGGACAAGCGTATTAACTACAAAACGCACTTCTAATTTTAGGGACATATAACACAACAAAGTTAATGACTTCTGATCTGGTATGGAGCTACGCAGAACAGAGTGGCTTTAAACTTTATAGTTTTAACCACTACAAAACCAACTTATTAGTTACTGGAGAGTGTTTCTGTCCACAGGCACACATCACAGGGCTTGAAATTTCCCACAACTGCCTCAACAGCGGGTACAGGTTAGTCCGAGGCTCATTCGATCGAGAACGGTAGGAGTTTACACTGCGCAAGCTTACACTGATAGCTTGTTTTTACTTTCAGTATCGGAAAATAATATATTACACGGTCGCGAGCTTATTATTTAAGTGTCTATGGGATTTTAGATGGTGAAGTTTGATAACGTAAGGAGGCGTAGGTCCTTTTATACTTTTTTCTACCGTGCAGCTCTTTAACTACACCCTCTGTATTATTGAGACCACGTAAGTAATAGTGAGATTTTATTGAAAAGTATTAATACAAAGACTACTTATAGACTCTAACACGGTAAGATACACGTGTTCGTATCAATTCCGCATCAGTGTTCGTAGACTGTGTCGAATATGTACACAAAATCCGGAAAAAAATATCTAGTTCCAATTATTTTAACACTGAAAATATTTTATACCCATACGTTCATGTGTATGAAATGCGGCTCGTCTTATGCCTAGAGTAAGTTTTAATTTATGCCCTAATTTGCCTGTCACTGATCACGTCTCTAAGCATTCATTTTTAATATTAAATACAACTGGAAATCTTTTTAAAGGCAAAGTTTTCCGCACACGGTCCATGACTACATATAAAGAGAATGGACGTATAGGTCTACTCCTTCTTAACCTCTATACTAGATGGGGATGAGTGCTTAGCCTCACGCTCCGGCCGCTTTACCGATGGGAAAAATGCCCCGGTTCCCATTGTACAGGAGGCTGGGAGGTCTGACAATATTGGCGGCCATATGCACCACACGAAATCACTGGCTCCCGTACGAACGATCCATCTCCCGAAGGGTGCTCTCTCATGTGATTCGCAGCGGCCATATGAAAGTGAGTTGACGTCTCAGCTGGTTGGATAAAGTCATCTTCTTCCAAATGGTTTAGCAGCCGTAAGGTAATCACTTTTGGGTAAGAGTTACCTATGACGGTGTTTACCAAGAAGAGGAAGGTGGCATCAACATTCTCATTTGAAATAGCACAGAACAGAAATCACTTCTGCTGCATTAACTTCTGTTCTCCAAAAACGGACAATATGCCAATTAACTTTCTCTTTGATGTGAGAAGTCGCCACCTCGTCACAGAAGTGAACTTCGCGGGCAAGTCTTTGTCGTTTTCCGTCCTGGCTAGGATCTCTCTGCAGAGTTCGTATCGCACTTCCAAATCTTATGTTTCCAGTGTCTGAACCAGTTGAAGATTTTGCTTTTTACATGTAAATGCTTATGCAGGAATTTGGAAAAGGTTTTCTTAAGTAGCTGAAAATCAAGGCTTGTTCGACGCTTTGATGTTTGTGGTCTGCGATGGAAGCAATCCCGAACACGGCCCAAAGGTGCATCACAAACAGAAGGCCGACCATGATTAATGCCTTTGCAAATGCACCCTTTCCGTTAAAAGGTATTTCACCAGGCTTAAAAGGATACTCGGCTCGCTGGCTCCGTGTGAAATTGCGTGCAATGTGCACTTTGCACAGCTGTTCTGACTCTTCTTTCGCCAACTCCAGAACACACCATCTCTTTAATGTGAGGTAGCCATTTTCAAAACTAGCGACATCTAGCGGCAGCGACGCCCAACATATCCACCGGGCAAGTTCGAAACAACACTTTTAGAGTGTCTCTTATTGTCTGGTGTGGAAGCGAAGCTGTAAATACGCGGAATTTGTTTTCTGTCCCATTTTGAAAGTGCAGTGTTCTTTTGCGACCACTCTGTATAAAGCAGTATGATGAGGACACCAACGATAATGGTATTATAGGCCATATAAAATAAAGTATAAAAAATACCCAGTGCGGTCCAAAAGTTTTAGGACTGATTTTTTTAGAAATCGAAGACACATGAGGAAACACACGTCTTTTTTCTATTCAAAATAAGCTCCATTGGCATATAGACAGGCTTTTGCGCGGTCGTACAATTTCTGAAAAAGCTGCCTAAAATTCATCTTTTTGGACCTTCTTTAATTCATCAATTACGGCTTTTGCATCTCAGCAACATCCCCAAAGTGGAGTCCTTTTAAATTCATTTTCAACTTGGGGAAGAGGGAAATAGTCTGGCAGAGATAAATCTGGAGAGTACAGGGGCTGATAAAGGGTTGTGATATTTTTTGGGTAAAAAATTGGAAAACGCTTGGTGCTTTGTGGGCGGGTGCATTGTCGTAGAGCAAGGAAAAATCTCGAGAGCAGAACGGAGCTGGACGAACCCGTTGAATGCGCTTCAGGAGGCGATCCATTACTCCTTTATAAAATTCTGAATTTACTGTTTTTCCCTCTGGTACGAATTCTGTGTGCACCACGCCTTGAGAGTCGAAAAAAAATTATCAACATGGTCTTGATGCGGGACCTTTGGAATTTCAGTTTCTTCAGCCGAGGGGTCGTCTCACCAACCCATTCAGAACTCTGTCGTTTTGTTTCGGGGTCATAGGCAAAACACCAGACTTATCTCCCATAATAATTTTGTTAAAAAAATTTTGTCTGCATCGGCCATCGCGATAATGTCTTGCCAAGATGTGACTCGATCTTCTCTTTGCTCAGGTGTCAAGGAGTGGAGCAAAACGTGCAGACAACTTTCTCTTTCCCAAATCCTCTTTCAGAATCCGAAAAACTAGAGTCTTGGGGATGTTCAAATATTCTGATATCATTCTTGATGCGATTCGACGGTCATTTTTTTTTACCAAATCAGCAACAGCAGCAGTGTTTACCTCAGTTCAATTCGATTTTGGATGGCCACCTCTCTCGTCATCTTCTACCAGCTTCCTTCCGTCTTGAAATCGAGAATACCACCTAAAACGTTTGATCGGTTCAGAGCCTCATTCCCATAAACCTTTTGCACCAATATTAGTGTTTCTGTTAATTTCCGCCATGAGGTATAAAGAAAACTGACTTTACAAGACAAGTTATACCTCGTACACTGACGAAGATAAACGAATGAAACTCGGTGTGTGAACGGATGTTGGTTGATAGTATTTAGTGGGTTGGCCGATAGATCGCTCTAATTCTGGTATTTAAAAAAACAGTCCTAAAACTTACGGATCGCAACTGTGTACGTGCCATCAAGAAGAACTCGCACTGTGTAAGTGCAATCAAGTACAGCCTATGCTACATATGCAATTAAAAGACATAAACCCTCACCAACATGTGTGGCATAATCTTTTAATATCAAGATTTGCTGCTAACGACAGTCATTGATAATATGACAGTTCAATCATTGAATCATTCAATTTGAAACTACAGTCGACGTATAACAATTAAGATTATTTTGTGTTAATACAAGTAATTGTAATTGACAGTGTGCGATTTGGTGCTTTAAGTCAGTGAAGAGCCATAGCATATTTGTGTTTCTGTAGGTTGCAGCACTTTGTTGTCACCTGACAGGTGCCCTCAAGCTTAGAAGAAGTTTACTACTTCCCTCCTCAGCTGGTAAAGAAATTCCTCGAATATCTTACAACCAAAATTTTTAGTGCCGTCTTCTAGACAGCCCGCAGCTTTTCCCAGCTCTGAGGCGGAACAACCCAGTCCATGTCCTACCATCACGTTTATTTAAGATCCATTTTAGTTACAGTTGAATTAATGTCGAACATGGTAAACAATTTTCCATTGATAACATCGTAATATATTGTTACTGCCACACGTATCGAACAATGATGCTGATCATCAGGTATACCTCAGCGATTTAAGAGAATAAATTGCATAAATTGCTACATTTCTCTTTGTTTTACAATTCAGTGTTATCGTAGAACATGCAAGGTGCACGATAAATAAATTTAAAATTAATTTAACCTTACTCTCCAGTCTACGTCTCTTAAATCGAAGTGGATTTTTCTTTACATTTTCCCACCAAACACTTATTAATATCTTTCTTTTCATTCACTTATGTGCGGCTTTAGAATGGAAGACAGAGGCCATATACGCCGTCTCCAAAATTGCTAACCACTTACCAGAGTACATGGTGTCATAACTGTGGCTACCGCCCAAAAAGAGGAGAAGATGTGGTGGGGTCTTCACAGGCATGAAAACCTTACATGTTATATAGCAATTGATACCTTGCAAAAACTTAAGTTTCCATCTTAAATATGAATTGATAACCTACACATTTGGGTCTCCAACTTGTTTGGGAAAAATCCAGATTTTGTTCCTTGGTCTTTTTGTGTTTAAGTACCAGCACGTTAGCAGTAAAACCTTTTGAACTGATACAAGTAAGGAGTAAAGATTCACAAGTCAAAACACAACTATTATTATGGATATTTATTTTATTTAAGGTGACAAAGTGACAACATGTTTCGGCCTCTATCACCAGGCTATTATCAGGTCACAAATAAATAATAGAATATGAGGAAGCTAAACACTGTAATTCATAAAAACTTGTACTGGGAACCATTTCACACCAATTTCACGAGTAATTAAAGAAAGGGTTTAATCTTCTATTCTACGACCATAATTATGGAATACACATAACTACTGTCTACTAAAACACCATAGATTTATACGATAACAGAATAACTCCGTTGCTACAAAATTCTGCACACCTTGTGTCCTCATACAACCAGAAATTCGTCGTATCGACTAAAACAACGACCTGAAAATGTAGACGATCTCCAAAAATCACCGGAGTGATTTTCATATACATAATAATCTACATGTCAACGAACTCAAATATTTTTATGTTTTTACAGCTTTGTGTTGCCTACATGCCACCATACACCCACAGAGAATGATATATAAATGAAGACAAAATTGTTCCCAACACTGATAATTTTATGATATTTGCAATTTTATATTTTTACAATTTTAGGTTGGTTGTAAATACTATTGTACAGAATAACGACAACGAGATCTCGTTGCATTTTAAGCCTATGTGACTCATTTTTATGAATTACAGTGTCTAGCTTCCTCAAATTCTATTATTTACTTGTGGCCTGATGATGACCTCTTGATAGAGGCCGAAACATCTTGTCACCTTGTCACCTTAAATAAAATAAATATCCACAATACTACTTGTGTTTTGACTCGTGAATCTTTACTCCTTACTTGTATACATCGAACACAACGGGGATGAATCACCTAAAAATCACCTAAAGACTTTTGAACTGAATTCCAATGCAAATGACGTTAACATGACATAGTAACTGGTGTCCGTGCTTACGGAACACAAATTACAGCTTTGCTCAGGCCACTAGTAACACAAAGCAAGGATACTTTGGGATGTTATGGACAGTACCTACGACGAATTTTTTAAATCTAGTACAGTATACAAAGAAAGGAACTGTTCAGTTTCGTACCGCTGACCTAATAGAAAACACCTGTACCTATAAAATTCACATCTTATTCTTACTAATGGTTATGCTTTGCGCGACTATTATAGCAATGTGCGAATATTGTGGTAGTAGGATTGGATAAAATTAAATGCTTGTTAGTAAATATTACGTAGAAGTATAGACTGATCAATTGAGTAGTTACTGATTTTTTATTATTTCCTAGCCTCAACACGCAGACTCAAATATCCTAAGAAATACATAGGACTTCATTTTGACTCTTTCATGCACGAAGTTCATTTGTTTGTGTGTTTAAAACTTCAATTTCTACCGCACAGACAATATCCTGCAGTTTCGTTCAGAAACCAGCCATTATGTTATTTTGGAGAAAAATCGCTCTGTATTTTTAGAATCTTGCGAAACGTATAAATAAATTCTTTGATAAAGGCGCAAAATTTTGTAATACTGAAGCAAGAGGTACAAATAATGTCCCTAGTGCTTTAGCAGCTTAAGAATATGTTAACTACACGCAGTAACAGGCTGTAGCAGCTCCACCCAATGGTCAGCGCATACAATATCGAAAAAAAAAGAGGAAGTGATGGACGACCTGGCCGCATGCACTGGATCAGTTCGAGCTAAACTTTACGCGCAATACGTAACAACAGTTTTTCCACATAACAAGGGATATGAAGTATGCAGATGTGACGTATTATGGGATAATAAAAAACTATACAAAAACTCACAAGCCCGTAATTATTTTAATTTTGATAAAAGCTTACGTCATCACGTTAATGTTCACTGGTATGCACGATACGACGCACACTCTGAGCACTTTATATTACACGCCGGACGACTGGATGTAATGTAACTTCTGCAAACGTCACCTTGCGCAGGTATCACACTGTCACTGTCCAGACAGCTAAAGCATGGTGCATCCTCAGGCTGTGGATAGAGAAGTTGGGCAACAGATTTTTTTTTGGGGGGGGGGATAAAAAAGATGTGACTGCCCTTTAATGTGGGTTTAGGCTATGGGTTAACAAATTCTCACCATTAAAACCGCATGTTATAAAATATTCTACTGATCCTCGCAGCTGGTCATATTATGTGAACGAAGTGAAATGGATTCATGTGGATTGGGTTATGAGCCCGGCAACGAAACTTCGGTTTCAGCAGCTGTCGACAGGCTTCTTGATTGGCTGAAGAGCTCGCAGGTTTCAAGCGGGGCTCTGGTCCTTGGTCAAGATTATGTTAAACATTTTGCTTTTGAAGAACTACCAGCACAAAACACGCAAGTCATTTAGTATATAATAAATATTTGATTATCTAAAAAAGCTTTTCAAATGCATCGGTTATATATCGCTCGTGAAACGGCAGTTTTTCGTAACCTACACATTTCGTCAAACTGAGATTCCCGCATCAATAGACGGCTCGGGACACACACACATTCTGTCAAAATGTTGTATTCATAAAAATGAAATTATTTCTCCTTATATTTTTATAAAAACGTAACATGCTTAAATGCTGGTCTGTTGAGGATCGGTCAAGTTATCTTTCTGCTGTAAAATTGTGTCTGTGGGTTAGGACAAATTGGTGTTTCATGAGAGATGTATGGCGATTGGGCTCGGTGGTTCGGAAGAAATACTGAAATAGTCGTAGCCGATCTCAATGCACTTTTCCAGGATTTGGAGGGGGCGGGGAGAGTGGGGGAATTAACGAAAAGCTGGGTTATCTTTCCTGGCCCAAGAAATAGGTTATGCTTTGTGAGAATTCCTGAACAAAAGCGAGAATTGATAGAATTAAAAGTAAAAATTCTTAGAGTTTTATTTACAAATTGCTTGACCGAGTTACTAGAAAAACCAATACAGTGTTGGTCTGTGCTTAAAGTTAGTAGATGGAAAAATGCTACCGAGAATTGGAGCCAGTATTAATAAGAGTATATAAAGAGCGTACATTGTGTGACAGCCCTCTTCAACAAGGGGTGAAAAACCTGGCAGAGAAACAAGAGAAGGGATTGTGGTAAGATGGCAGATCGAATATCTTGAGCCTGTTCTGAGATACTACTTCAGCTTGGGTTTACTGGACTTCAAATACTCTGATAATGGTTACCAACCCTACGGAGCAAGACAAACTTAAACCCAGAAGAAGACAAATTCTTACCGCCATAAGAATGCTAAATCTCAAGTATGCAGAAGAGTCTTCCAGAATGAGAATTTGTGTTGTTTTTCACACAAATTTCAACGTGTCGGGCAAACCTGCTGCTTCTATTTCAGGACAAAAGTGTAGTTCAGTTTTCCACCCTGAAGATGAAAGTAGAATGTTATCCTGATATTGTCGCACTTGTATACGAGATTACACTATGTCACTTCCCAAAAGGGAGTACTCTTTAATTACCTGAAAACTGTGTTTTAACCTTGATTTGTATAACGATGTTTTACAGCAAAACTGGGCGTGGATAATTGACAACAAAAGAATCTTCCGGGAACTGATGTCGTTACTTGTAGAAAGGGAAAAGAAATTCAGAGAATTTAATCAACGTCAAAGAACTTTGTGGTACACTTGCTGTCAGCTTTATGAATCTCTGGGAAGTCTGTGTACGGAGCTCCACATGTAACCCGTGTCAAGTGCAATGAAGGGGAGTGACTGTAATTTATTTTCATTGTCACTCTTTAGTATGTGTGTGAAGAGGGAGAAAGTGAGGGGATTATGGAAAAAATACATACTGAGGAAATTCAAAGCTTATACTCTTCAATTAATATTACAGAAGGGAATCAAATCAAAGATAATGGAATTGGCTGAACTTGTAGCACGCATTGGATTGGAGAAATATTAATAGGGCTTTTGTTTGGAGATCTGAAGTTTAGAGGCCGTATGCAAAGCCAAATAATAGACGGAAGGATAACATTAAAATTAATCTTAGAGGATGACTTTTGAGGACTGGACTGGAAGGCTGGCTTGCGATGAGAAACAACGGAGGATTCTTGTACACAGTGAACATAATCTTATATAAGTTCCACTATAGGTAGATGTAGATCAGAATTTATTTAACACTTAACATTTATAAGCTTCTAAAGGAGGGCATTACTCCATACCAGATTGTCTGTACATCTCTCTGCTCTTTGGTCCTACCAGTAAAACATTTGACGTATTCCAATTCAGGTACTTTAGATTCCTGAAACTGTACTCTTCTTGCATAATACAGTCTACAAGCTTCACTTGTATGTCTGCACACCATAATTATTGAGGTATGTCTCGATCTTCCCATCACAGTCTAATGTGCTGTTTACCATGATAGCTGATTTCACTGAGGTACTTAATATAGTGTCAAAAACAAGATTCACCACAGCCACGATACAACGAACAACTCCATGGAGCAGGGTCCTTTGGAATCTAACAGCTGCTAAATTAGCCAGTCATATCTCAGCCTTTTATGTAATCCAAAAATTTACTGTCATGCTCACAATTTGTTTCTCTACTCAACTTGTCAATCTCTTTCTCTAGATCCATTTTACTACCATTCTTCCATCTATGCCTAGTTCTTATAAGTCGCTCTTCCCGTTCAGATGTCCCTACTACCATATAGTGTATTCATTTCACATCTCTCTGTTATTTGCTGGATGACTTTATTTTATTCAGATTTGTTTGGTCATATTAACTTGTGTAGTGTGTTACAATGAAGCTGTGAGGGGCTTAAGACATAACAGGTGATGAGGGGTGTAGTTTGGCAAAACTGTCAGTGTATCACCCTATGTAGATAATGAGTGGCGTAGTTTAATGAAGGTGTCAGGGTATCAACATATATAGATGGCGAATTGTGTAGTTTAATGAACATGTCGGAGTCTCGATCTACATAGATGTTGACTGGTGTAGTTCAGCGCAACAGGTAGTGTCTTAAACAATATAGGTTGTAACTGATGTAGTCAGTGACGGTGTCAATGTCTCAACCTACACAGATGTTGAATGGTGTAATGTCGGTGTCTCAACACATATAGATGGGGAGTAGTTTATTAAAGGTGTCAGTGTCTCGTCCTATGTAGAACTTGACTGTTGTAGTTCATTTCAACAAGTAATGTCTTAAATAATGTAGGTGGTAACTGGTGTAGTTTATTGAACGTGTCAGTTTCTCAACATATGTAGATGTTGACTGGTGTAGTTCAATGCAACAGGTAGTGTCTTATACAATGTATGTTTTAATTGGTGTAGTTTAGTGAAGTTGTCAATGTTTTAACCTACACAGATGCTGACTAGTTTAGTTTAATAAAGGTGTCGGTGTCTCAAAATATATAGACGGGGAGTAATTCAATAAATATATCAGTGTCTCAACCTACGTGGATGTTGACTGGTGTAGTTCATTGCAACAGATAGTGTCTTAAATAAGAAAGGATATAATTGGTTTAGTTTAGTGAAGGTTTCAATTTATCTCAGCACGTGCAGATGATGACTGGAGTAGTTCATTGCGATAGGTAATGTTGTACTGACCCGGGTTCGAGAGGAACGCCGCTGTCAGCAATTCTGTAATGACCCGGGGTTCGATAACCACCGCAGTCACTAAATCTGTACTGCCTGGGGTTCGACCTAACCGTCGACAGTACTGGGGTTTGACTTACGGGCACCGTCGCTAAACTGCGTGACCGTAAGT
>Ga0268261_10000728_pt1 | contig 21300 bp, 15 predicted proteins | sample TergutNc150P1_FD_190353 | JGI IMG/M metagenome (GOLD analysis project Ga0268261, IMG submission 190353) | Nasutitermes corniger P1 segment gut microbial community from laboratory colony in Florida, USA - Nc150 P1 (SPAdes) (version 2) | ecosystem: Host-associated > Arthropoda: Insects >...
TCTCTCTCTCTCTCTCTCTCTCTCTCTCTCTCTCTCACACACACACACACACACACACACACACACACACACACACACACACACACACCTCCTGAGGGGAATAAAGTTAAGGGGAAATTTAGGGCATTGTGATTTAAACATGTCACTGGGTATTGTGAGGGTAGTGAATTCAGGGATGTTAAGGAGGTCTGGTCATTTTTTTGGTTGGGAAGGCAAGAAATTTGTGTGGAATTGTGGTAAGGAAACAGCTTGGAAAGTGAATTTAGCTCTGTCCTGGGATTTTATGTCCTTCTAACCTAAAGTGTTACTCCTGGAGTGTGAATGTTTATAAGAATGAAAAAGTTATGGGGCTATAATATTAAAATGGATTGAAGAGAAATAATGGGTTGGGAGGATGGAAGGTGACTGGAACAGGCTCAGGGTTGTGCCCAGTGGCATACTTTTGTATTAATTCAGTGGATCCTTTAGTTTCCACTTCCATATTTGTATGCATGATTTTTATTTTTTAATTGCCTGGATATTTCAGGAAAGGCTGAACACCCATATTACAGAAACAATGTGATTTGTTCTTCCTCTGGGAAGGAATTTTAATCTGTTTGCCAAAGATTCACCATCTCTGCAGTCAATATTTTTTTTTAATAGGCTGTCCAATCACTTAGTATTTGCCCTTGATTGAAAATTCCATATATATGGTACATATAATTTTTATATGCCACACATTTATGAAATTGCTGATAAGAAAATTACATAGTTTGGCAGTAGCAGTTAGATTAATCCTCAGTATCAGAGATTGTTGATTGCTATGTATATCTGCACCCTGTAGTTGTAAGCAGAAAACTGTGCACGAAGTGATGGGATATGTAAATGTCAAAGTAAGATTACATGATTCAGTTTAGTGATTTGTTTTAAATCATGGAAACTGATGAAGGAATTTGTACTGTTTTGGCATGTTTGTATGTGTGTGGTAGCTGATACTGAAGAGGTTAAATATATGTGGTTAAACTAGTTAAATTTGGTATAATATGTTAGGATTGTGCCATTTATTAAACAACTGAAACATTTTTATGATGACTGTATGTTCTGGTTATGTTTGGTACTTGTAATATGTCTGGGTCATACTAATACAAGTTTTTCTCTTTTCCATCTCCAAACCTTTCACCCTGCCTGTCATGTGTTCCATTCATACCTTGCTCTTTTGTTTAACACCATGCTTGGTTCTTATTTTTTGTTGGTGCAGTCCCGAACTTTCTCCTTACAGACCACTGGATGCCCCTCACGCACCCCAGACTATGGTGATACATGAAGGTAAGTTACAAGGAATTGTTGTTAAATGATTGTCTCTAAAGAAATATAGTTATTATGTGTTATAGAAATTCTTAGGGAACCAGCTATAATAATGTTACTTCTTGGTTCCGGCTTTAAAGAATATTGGAACTTGGTCTTCAGTAGCTGTTTATCAAAAGTGCGAATACATTTTATCATGACTTCTGTGAGTCAAGAAATAGTTGTCTAGAACAGAATCTTTAAAAGGCATTGATGTATTACATAATTTCAGTTTTCATGAGATGCAGCACTAGAACAAACTGAAAGTGTGTGTGTCTGTGTGCATACTTCATATGACACTGCATAATAAATTGCCATATTTATCTGAATATAAAATGAGAATATTTTGTAATTCAGCATCAAATAAATGAGGGTAACCTTAAAGTTGCAAATGTTAGAGAGGTATTTTCTTGAAAATTGAAGATAGTGAAGGGGTGTCACCTTATTTGGGCAGATATAGTAGTATTAAGTGTCTGTCATACTTTTTTTTGTTAACATAGCTTTATACACTATTATTATTATTTGTCATGTTATTTCTGTTCCATTATTTAAAGTTTTTATCTGGATCAGGGGTTAACTGTTTACAAACAGGTCCTTCATCAAGTGGGGCCCCAAATAGGCCTCTGCCTCCCACACCAGATGAGGAAGAGAGTGGGGATCGAACACTTGTGATGAAACGGGTAAGTACCAGGAGTCATGTCTTTTGCTGTCTCTTGGTTTTACAAAGTGACGTGTCACATGAGTTTCTGGTTCTTTTGCTGTTGACAGGAGGTAACATGGACAGGGTTTAAAATTAAGCCTTACCTTCATTTCCACTCAAAGCAAGTATAAGTGGCTCATCTGCACACTGCAGCTAAAGACAGATTTCCCATGTGAAAATGTAACTCTTTACCAATAACAGGAGGTTTTGATCATTGTAAATCACCAGAGGATGAAGGACATGAGGCTTTCAGCTCATGAAGCTGCATCCTTGAACTAATATGACCAAAACTTTTACAATTATAGTCAAAATGTTCAGGTAGTAAGGATGTTATTTGTTTAGGAATTTAAGTTGGTGTGGTAATTTTGAAGAACTGAGAGCCAGGGGCCCACCCAATCAAAATTTAAAAAACACAGATTTTGTAGGCTTGGTGATATTGAACATTTTATGTGATTTACCCTTTGGCTAAAATCAGCCGCTGAAATCGGCTGGTGACTAGTACATCTTAAATGTTAAAAAATAAAATAAAAAGCTTGGGATGTCTTAGATGACATTTAAAAAATGGAGATTAGGCATGGTGATTTAAACTAGGTGAGTTAGTCATCGAACATGTAATTATATTTGTTGGCATACAAATGCAGGTGTAAACAGTGTTATGTCATAGTTATTCTTATGACTTTTTTATAACATGAATTTCAAAATTAAACATAAATTGCAGCCTCAGGGTCAGGGCTCCCCCACCCCTGGAGCGAAAAACACTGGGTGGGCACCTGCATAGAGCAGAACATTAGGATAGAGTTGCAGCCCAGAGGGCATACAATTTTCTTTGACTGACACTGGTTTCAGAGGCTATAGTAGGCAAAACTGCATAAAAATTCAAGCACCAGTTGGTTATTTAGCAGAGTACTTGGTGTGTGCTGTGTGTAACGTTGGTCACAAAATGATAAGTAGGCTGTTTAATTTTCCATGCCATGATTAGCAGTCAGAAAATTACAGTAGAAGGTTCAGATTTTAATCTTTAAAGAATACTAGATATCATTAATGGAATGTATTAAAAGCTGGTCATGTGAAGGTTGCTCTGATTTGTTATAATGTACTGAGTATGTGGTGAGATGGTGACATGTAACTTAATGCAGTGAGTTGATGAGATGACACCAAGGGAGTAATAGCTTGTCATCCCATGAGTTATGACTGTAAATTGTGTTTCAGCAGATAACTTGTTCTTTGATGCTGAATCAGATGTAGTGCTGCACAGTAGTGATAGTACAGTATGAACATTGCTCTGCTTTTGATACACCAAGCAGGTGGCAGATCTGTCTGTGCTCCTGAAGTTAGCAAAATGTTTTTCCTATCCCTCCAGACTGGGGAATAAGTCATGATTTAAAATGTGATTAGTAATTGGGATTGATTAAAGTTAACCAGTTGTCTCACATCAGGATGATTTTTGAATATGCATGCCATAATGATAATGTAGTGATAACTTAATTTGTAACTGCTGTGGTGCAAAATCAGTCATTGCACTAGGAAAGAAAGAATAAAGCACATATTTTTTGTTACAATAGGCAGTTTCTGAACACCATTATTTAGGTTACTGAAATGTAGGCTGTGCATGCCCTGTGTCAGAACAGTAAGTGATTCTGATGAGTTTCATAAGTTATCTATCATCGCATGAATGCCAGAATTTTAATATGTGGCAAACTGTAATTTTTTTTATTGTACAATGGTGTCCTCTATTTCAAGGAACTTCTTCCTCAAAGATATTCATTTTTTTTTGTACTGCATACGAGTATTTGCATTCCTCCTAGTAATTCCTGATGACAGAGTTGGAGGCATTGTCTGAATCAGAAATTCCATCCATAATGATACAGCTGAATGCCCAAGCAGATATCATTATATTGTGAAAGCTTCAAATATTGCACACTGCAACTAGTACACCAGCTATATTCGGGTCCAGGTTTTAAGTTGGGCCTGCAGTAGTTAGTTAATTATTATTGCAGCCTTGGATTTATTGTTTGACACAGTTATTGAAGTATTTTAATTTTTAGTTTTTGGTTCTAGTCCCGTGAGGTGGTATGGCATTTCTCATGATTGCATTATGCATATGATCAAGGAACTGTCCACTGAATAGCATTCACTTCGCATGGAATCAGTTGTGTATACTTAAAAAACACACAGTAGTTTGCTTCAAGGCAAAGATTGTAGATTTGTTTGCCCCCACTTTTCAGAATTATTTAACAGTTAAGCTTAAAATTTAGCATGATTTGTATGTAGTGCTCTTTCGTGGTGTCGTACTCTTTTGTCTTAGTTTTCAAATATGTACTGTATTTCTTCTTTATTTTGTTTAGGTGTTTTTGATGTGCAGTGCAGTCTGTATCAAAATTCTGTGTTCATATTTCATGTTTGTTTTTCAAACTGAAATTTTAATGCTATATTTCTTTGGTTGATATTGAGTATGGCTGCTTGTTATGCATAATACAAACATGAGAATTATCATCAGTGTGTTGCCAGACACAAAGAGGGTACTCAAAGTGAAGAGTTGTACGTGTATTTATGGATTAGGAGTTTTTCAACATTGATGCTTTGAAGTGAACAAAATCCTTGTCCAGTCAACCAAAATATTCTCACAACTAGAGAATTCATTATTGCCATTCTGATGTAGTCATTTATTGCAGTAATATCGATGTGCAGTACAAACTTGTCTGCGCAGAAATAAGGAAGGCTCCTCAGTGCTGTATGCAGTATTACTTATATCTGTAATAGGTATTACTGGAACGTTCTTTAAAAAATTGCCATTTCATGCCAGAAATGGAATCTGTGGTCACATCATTTAAAATCATAAGCTGTTTTATTGTTTTAAGGCATACTTTTAAAAAACATGAAACAGCCAGTGCACTGAATAATTTTAGCCGTGATGTGCTTCTAGGTCTGGCAGAGTGTACGTACCTGTGTTGGTACACAAGAAGTTTATCAAGCTTTTGTGCTTAGAAAATTTTGTTTCTGTTTTTGTACATTAATATTTTACATTTTCGATTATTGGTAATTATAGGCCCATCTTCATTCTTCCCTGTTGATACAAAATTTTGCAAATATTGGTTTGTTGTTAAAAAATTGAAATGCGTCGTACACAGACAGCCTGGTAGCCTGGTGGTCTCATTACACCATCTGTCCCCAAAATAGGAAAGTAGGCTGAAAAATAATAAATGAATCTGTGAGTATAATGGCAGTTACCTTAGACAGTAGAATTTTCCACCATCATTGATTGATAAATCAACCATTATCACAAAGCATTAGAGAGTTACAGCAACAGACAAATGCAGTTATTTTCGGTTTTGTTGCAACTCAGATGAAATTTCATGGAATGGAAATTGATGAGTGCAGCCATGCAATGCAGTGTGTGAAGTGTGTAAGAAAATTATTATGATTTGAAAAGTGATTTTCATTGTTGAAAGTATGTAGTTCATCTTGAAGTTTAGTTAATACTGTTTCTAATTAGTATCTCGGAAATACTGTGAACCATGGATTTTATGTATCTGAAGGGACCAAAGAGAATGAATGTAAAATCAAGGAAATTAAAGTATATGTATCTGTTGGATTTCAACATGCTAAATTAATACTGTGGTACATTAGAATTGAATCTAATTAACACTTCACTTCCAGCCCTTTAGCGTTTCCTCGGGTACAGAAACCCAGGCATTTTTGACATATTTTTTCATGCAACCCAAACCCGAATTCCAGCCATGAATGTAACAATACATACACAAATATGTAAAAATGAGCTGCTGTTGGGTGTGGGGCTCGTAGAAAGTTGGGAGAGCCCGTGCCTTGCTCAGGTTTAGCCTTAAAAGTGTTAAATATATTGATTTAGAAATATATTCTAGTTTACTTCTTCCACATGTCCATTAAAGTAATTTGCCCAGTTCCTTACGTTTTGAATGAATCCCATACATCTTATTTTCAGCATAGCCATCATATACTCATTCTGTATGTGTAGTGGACATTTTTCTGCATCAACATTGTGTACAGTGGAGGTAACCTGGATTTGCCATCAACATTGTTCTGGTCATCGCTTCTGTGTTATAATAACATATCAGTGCCAGTAGCTTAGCCTGGTTACTTTACTGTAAACAATGTATGGTGCATATGACACAAAGACACTTGAGGAAATAGATAATCATACCTGAAAATTACTTTTTCCCACTTATTTCCAATGAAGGTCTTCAAAACCCCCAGTAACATACCAATCTGTACTCAGTTTGAGTATATGATTGAGGAACTGGATAGCAAGCACAGACATATACTCAAGGAAAGCCTGATGTTGCAAATGTAGATTATAATTTGGTTCGAGTCCTTTTGGTCCCAATGCACATAGGCCTTTAGATGCATCTTTTGTGCCCCACAATCTGATGCCAAGTCATGAGAGCCCTGTTCCTTTATTAAAGTCCCAGATTGCCCCCCAGACTTTGGCTCTTTAACATCCTTTGGGTCCAAGGGAAAGGACACCAGGTATGTAAGTCTGAATGAAACCAGAACCTTCACACTCACACAAAATGTGGGCTGAGGTTTCTTCCTGTGCTCGACACCTACATATGAGCTATTGGTCAGCCCCGTTAAGTAAAAATATCTTCTTGGGATGCTATGTGCAATAAAGAGGCCAGTAACAACCCTGGATTGTGTCCTGTTAAAGGGCAGTTGTCTGGTCTTTACAGTCGGACTAAGGCCTGAAATCAGTTTCAGAGCCAGTTTCTGGTTGCTGATAAGACATAGCTTTCAGAGTTCTGAGTAAAACAGCCCTCCCTCCAAGTTCCTCTCACAGAGCTCCCGTAGAGATAGAGACAGTGTTTGCTGAGCACCCTTTTACTTTTTCTTAAAGTCACCAGTTAATGAACCCTCCTTCAGGTTCCCCCACAGAGAAAGTCTGATGTTGCTTTTATACAAAATTTGGCGGAACCAATAAAGTGTGCATCGAATCAAGGATGATGTAGAGTCAAGGAACATAGAATCCTGGTTTCACTGTATGTCTTAAAACCTTTCACCTGTTTAAGTTTACTAGTATATTAAGAAGCTGTCATTATTTCTAAGTCCTTTTCTGCATCCTTTTAATTTGTTATCGTATTAACGCAGTTTTGAGTGGGTGCATGTGCGGTGGGCACTAGAAGGATGTAATAGGTATGGTGCTTATGTGGTGAACAATACATTACCCTTTCATAGTCAGTTTCTTGCACTTTTTTCTTTATTTATTTATTTATTTTATTTATTTGTTTTTTTTTTTTTTGCATTTGGTTAAAAACTACATGAGGCCAGATGGTTTGGGTTTAATTCTTTGTGATGTGTTGATTCTTAGTTAATGACCTCACTGCTATATACAGTAGATCACACATACTGTATACAAAAATTTGTTGTAACTATGGATTCACATGTTTTGGAACTAAAGCACAGGTCTTCCTCTGTAATTTTGTTCGTGTGTATATAGAGGGACACATATCATCTGAAAAAGAATACTGTTTGTTCTATAGCAGTATCATTGTCCTTCATTTTTATGTTCTCTTTGCCATACTCACTATCATTCTTGTTGTGCATTAACTTGGCATGGCATCATTTGGTAATTCGCTTGGGCAGGAATTAGCAGGTTCATAGTGCTTCGTAAACTTTTACTCTGTATTATTGGTGGTCTCTGTAATTTTTAATCAAAGTTTACAGCTTCATCACCTTGTTCTCTTGTAAATATTTAAGGTGGTGTAACTGTTTTTCATTTTTTCAAAGGCATAGTGTCCGGTTAATATGTAGGTTAGTTGTGAACTTATTTTCATGTTATTTAATTTCCACTTTTACTCACTTTTATGTTGTCATTGTGATTTCCATATACTGTTTTCATATGGATAAAGCAGAAAGAAGCCTCAGCACCCTCACAACAGCAGAACCGGAATGCAGAATTTGATGAGCAGTTGCTACTTAAGGACTGGGACTTTGCTCAGTTCTTTCAAGGTTTCAGTGAACGTTTGGACAAGATGAAGTTGGAAACAGATAATTCTGAACCAAATGAAAATGGTGGAAGTCCAGTGAAAGTCCCACAGTGCAGTAGTAACAGTCAGGATATAAGTGCCAACAAGAAGAGTAGTGGAATACCTGCTGAAAAAAAGAATCAGCAAAATCGTGGAATTGGTTCTGCTAAAAAGAACTGCAGTAAAGAAGCATTTGCTTCACCAGCAATTAGTCAAAAGGACGTTTTACTCTATCACCGCAGAAATGAGTCAGATTCAAGGATAACTGGACCTTATGGTGGTTTCAGACGAGAAAACTCAGATTTTTTCCCAGCCTCGTCTCGACATTCAGCCGTATTACTAGAGTCAAAGAATAATTCAAGTTCTGGGAGTGGAGTTGGTGGTATAATGTTTTCAGGAAATAGCCGCCGTGGTTCAGACATTGCTGGTGGGATGTCTGCATTGTCAGGTCTGAACATCCTTGGTGTGGGAAGAAAGGGAGGGGGCAGTTCAGGTGGAAAGAGTGGAGAACCCATACTCACTGATTTCAATCTTAATAAAGCTGCCAATGAACGTGCTTCTGCTATTCTGGATCATCCTGTGAGACCACGTAGGGAGAAAACGGAGGGTGACATTATCCTTCTCAGGAACCGACAGGAACTTCGAGATGAACTGCAGGCAAGACGACCGGACATGGAGCAGAGGTTCTGTCGGGAGGCCGAACGAATGCGGAGACGCAACAGCCGGCCAATTGTGGACGCGGGAAGCAGCAGTAATATTGCCTCATTGATGTCCTCTGAGTTTGGTGGTGCAGGTACAGGAGGGAGGGAGGAGTACAGCCTGCGACAGGTTAGTGCGGGTCAAGTTGAGAGGAGAGATTGTGATGTCGCATTGGTTGAGACCAGTAATAGACAGATGAAGAAAAGGCATGCCACGTTTGGTACATTTAGTGTAGGTTTTTACATATTGCTACTTCTGATTCTATTCCTTTTCGGTGTCTTCAGAATGACTTTTAATTCTACACAGTTAGTGTCTGTATGAGTTGCTTGAATAGTTTTATTGTAGTGTACAGGATACACCCACTGAAGTTGGATAGACAGTATTTTTTAAAATATGTCAGGATCAGTATAAATACTGGCATTATGTTTTCTAAGCTATTTTCAAATTCTGTTTTTTGTATCTTCAGCCTGTGTTCCCAGCTAGTTGAGGGAAAATTGGACAGTGGGAAGAAAGCTTGTAAATTGTACTAGTAAAATCTGTCGTGTTAGGAATGTAGTTACACTTTCTGAATGAAATTTATTAAATCATGAGAATATCAGAATATGCAAAACCTATTTTTCAAATTTTGGTAAAGTAACTTTGCTACTATAACTCATGAATGTTTGTTTTGTGAACATTGCTTGAAGAATTTTAGGCCAGTGCGCATCTTCATAGTAAAGTGGGGAAGTAACTAAGCAGTACCTCTCTGCAATTGTGTGTGTTGTTCTTCCTTACCATGTGTTATTTTTGTGATGTGCAGAACCAAACTAACTCTTTACTTCTTGCAAGAAAAGCATGACATGAGACACACCAACTTTGTAAAACAGTACTCATCTTCTTGACTGCATTGTGTGATGCTGAAAATGAACTTTATGCATAAAGGGATTACATAGTGTGAAAATGTCTACTAACCAAAAATGGAAGGATAGGTAAGATGTTCTTACATCACATTCTGCAAGCTGCGGATGTAACATCTGGATTGGGTGAATTGTTGCATCATCATACAGCTGTTCTGATTGTTATGTGACAGCACAAGAATGGCCATTCTGAACACTTGCTTGGCAGAGAATACAGTAAAGTCAGGCACATTGTATATCTCTGTGAAATGCTTCACTGTTCATTGCTTACAATGAAAGCACATGCTTTGGTCACTGCCCAGCTTACAGTTGAAGATTTACCCACAACTTTCGCAGCAAGAGAACTGAACTGAATTGAGGTTATTAGGTGCATGACAAGTTCAGAAATGTACTGTTTGAAAAGACTTGCCTGTTCCAGTAGAAGTAATAAACTGGACAGTCTCCTATGTCAAAAATAATGGCAACTTTGAAAGCTGTGCCCAGCATAAACAAGTATTGGAGACTTCACTGCATGACAGTGGTGTGTATGAAGATAATGATGAGTCAGATGAGCAAGTGGAACAGAATTGTTAATAAATAAGTTCCAGCAGATGTAGTTGAAAGAAGAATGCAGCATGCAACAGTTTTGAGAACCGCTGTAGTGGCAGCTTTTAACAGTTCAAGTAAATCAGCATGTCAGGATTCATCATCGTTTCCACACCTTGTTTAGCATGGACGAAGCAAATGTGCTGTCTGCGATTGGGTTTCACTGCACTTGTATTTGAATAGGGAATTATGTGTTTTTGTTTTTGTCTGGTTTTTATGTCCTGTTCTCTTTCTTTCTTTTCCTCTTTATATGACACTCTTCTAACATTTTGAACTTGACTATAAACATGATTCCTTGCAAATGACTGCTTCTGCTTTATTTAGGCTGCTCCTGTAACATATGAGCTTCATATTAAACACATTTAGTTAGTGATGTTGCTTTTTACCATTAGGCATGTGAATAAGATGTATGTGAGGATGCCAATTTGTCTTTAACTGTGTTCTTTACAACCAGTTGGGCTGTTGGGCTGCAATTTGAACTTTGGATAATGGACTCTACAAGGGTTTGTTATACAGGCCCCAAAACTCAAAATATGCCCACTTCTCTTTTCACCTCATTATGCTTACCCACTTTTGCCAATGTAAAAATATGTTTTTTTTTTATCTTATCACTTTTTCATTCACAAGCTAATGGGAAGCATTGCTTTGTTAAGTCTGTTTTGTGGTGTGACTTGTGTAATTAGTACAAAAACTGGCTAACTCTGACTGTAGTTTGCAGTGTTTAACGTATTTGTTTTAAAATTTGTGCTTTCCCAGCAATAATAATTTAGATTGTGGTATTTTGGGTTATGATGCCATTTATTGTTGTACATGGTTACCTCAATTTAAGAAGGACCTAGAAGGTGTAAGAGCACGTTTCGCTGTGTTGTTTTTTAAACATCTACAAGACTGCATAGTGTGGTAAATCAGAAGCCCAAAATTTAAATTGATTTTAATCTTATATATTCTTTTAAACATGAGGTTTTAGAATAGAATATTTAGTTGGCTTGACATTCCAACATTACTAATGGGCACCATTGACTGTGTAGTGGCTAAACAAGAATGATGGTTATGTGTTGATTTATTCTTGGTTTCTTTAATGTATGAAGTGCATGGGTCTAGTAATGAGTAGCAGTCAAGCAGACAAGCATTATTCCATCATAGGGTTTTAGTGCACTACATTAGGAATTGATACTGTTTGGTTTATTTCCTTTGTATCTCTTTTTATCCCACTTCTAATATTAAATAAATAGAAATTTTTACTTATTTATCAAAACATAACTCTTTGCCTAACATGTTTATGTTTTGCTTAACTAACTACTGAATTGGCATGGGAACTGTGTAAAGAGCTGAATTCTCAAGATCTTCATGTCATGTACTTAGTGCAGATACTAGCACATTGTACAGTAGTAAACAGTGATAAGAAATTACTTGTGAGAAGTGGTCAGGAAGTAGTATGTCTGAATAGAAGCTGAATGAATCAACATGTTTTTATTAGATTTATTTCCATTTTTATCATTATTTATTTATATATTTTTATTTATTATTTTTTATTTTACAAGAAAAGTGGAGTGTGCTATTTAATGATACTATTTGCTAAGATTGTACAGTATTGTTGACACTTAAATTAATGAGTATGGGTCATGGATGGAATGATACAATCAGAAAACCAAAGCATTTGGGGAAAAAACCTATGCCTCTGCCCTTCATTCTTGAATTGACCCACATCTCTGTCTTGAGAGGCTAGCCACTAACCACCTGAACTTTGGTGCAGTGTGTTATCTCATCTTGTTTTCCATTTGTCAGAGATGTCAGAAAGTTTGACATACTCCAAACACAGTTCTGTTCACTTCATTAGAGTCTGCTGAATGGCAAGATATGTTTCTTCATAAGTTGCATTGGTAACATTAAAATTACTGTGTCTGTCCTTGTGCGTGAAAGTTGAGAATTACTGAATGGATGTGAAATCTGATATTCATGAGTATGACTAAAGTTCTTTATCTTGCTCCAGTTTTGGGTGAAACTGTACAACAATAACTGACTTTCACATGCATGAAAACATAAGCGTGTTTCTGTGCACATGAGGAATTTAACTCACATGTGTTTCATTAAGTAGTTACTAGAACAAAAAATGTTGGCAACGAAAGTGGTAAAGAAAGATGAAACACACTTTTTATACCCACTACACTTTGCTCATATGATTTTTGGTTTTCATGATAATTAAACGAAAGAGATGTCCATGCCAGAATTGCTGCGCTGTGTGTGTGTGCGTGCGTGCGTGCGTGCACATTTCCAGTCTTGTTGTTGTCTGGGAACAGAAGAGTGGCATGGTGTTGGGACCTTCATTTCAGTCCCTAATTCTTTTACTACTGGAATGTTCATACCCTTGATCCCACAGTGTTTGACAGTTGGAGTAAACAGGCATCCCCTATGATATTTTCATCATGCTACAGATGAGTCTGCAGCATACATTTCAGAATATAATTTGGTCAGTTTTATTTGTATTTAACACCTGACAGAAGAAATGTTTCTGGCCATTCAGATTATGTTAGACACCTGCAAATAAATTAACCATTTATGCTTTGTTGAGATTGTATTATGCTAGTATTCCATAAATTAATTTTTGTTACAAGAAAAATATTTTCCTGTTTTAATTTACTTTATGTTGGACTTATAAATGTTCAGTCTTTTGGTAAACATGTAAGTAGTTTTGTAACTTATATTCCTTTATTTTTTTCTGTTTATTTGGATAAGGGGCCTGCAGGCAGTGGAAATGAGTTTTGTCATATTCTGTTTACTTGTCTGGAACATGCTGAATTCCACCTTAACCTTAAGAACCGTGTGTCCTATATATGGGACGGACGTACCGCTACCCTCCAGATGTTGCATTTTATATATTTTTTTTCAACATATTTAAGTACTGAGTATTTTAAACATGTTGCACACTCTCCGTTTTTCTCTTTAAAGTGCCGTTCATTTCATAATACTACCTTTTTTTGTTCCTGTATTATTCACATTTTACATACAGGGTGTGCTAAAATTTAAATGTAAAACTCCGGTGCCAAAAGGTTAATTTGCTATACACATAAATTGTTTATTTTTTTATTGTGTGATTTCTGAAAGTCCTGTAATATCCATTTAATTATTTTCCATACCATCAGAAGTTTTAAAACTTGCAAACACAGTATTATTCTTTAACCTCTCTGTCATACTTCAGGGCTTTAAATTTGCTGTGTAGTAAACAGGAATTGATAGTAAGATCAGGTGTCTAATTTTTTTCAGGTTTGTGATTATTGCATCTGTTTCACCTTATGTCATCAGCCTTCCACATACCATGTTTGTTGGCTTGTCTGTTTAAGTCCTTATGCTGTCATTATGGTGTGGAGAAGTTGGCGGGTTTTGTTATTGTCTTCCGTATTTTTACTTTATTTTTCTCTCTTCTCATTGGTTCGCTTTTCTTGGATCTGTTGTCATGTATTTGTGAAGTACTTTTCTGTTCAATTGTGTGCAGTTAATTTCTATTACTTATACTGATGAAATTGGAAGCCTTTCAAACATTTAAGAGTTGGTACAATTTTATTGTAGAATTAATTTTTAAAGTTCTAATGAACCCAAAGTTTGTAGTTGGATCATCAGGTCGTACTGGTGTTGTTAAATCCAAACACGTAAAGTTGTAACTTACTGTTGCGGCAGAACCGGGAGGACCGACGTGGTGATTTCCACCGCATGGACTCATCACCAGGTCAACTTGGAACACCTGGGTCTCGCACAAGCTCAGTTTTGCCAGATTTGCTTACACAGGTAAGTGATGTACTCCGCAAATTTCACATATTATGTATGATTGATTCTGATAGCCCATTTTGTTCAGTTGATGGCGGGAAAAGTATGGGCATTTTATGCAGAACATACTGCCCACACAGCTAATAATTTTAACAGTGTTTTAGGTTTTGGTGAACAAGAGGTGACCTATTGATTTAAAGACATGTGAGCTTCTTATGGAGTGCATGAAAAGATAATTTGTTTTTAAATAAACCTCATTTACTGCAAGAACTGAAAGAATTTAGCAGGCCATTTTTATTATTTCAAACAGCAGCCGCCATACAGACATACATACATACATGTTTGCATGCATTAATTCATTTATTCATTCATTCAGTGGATCCATAAGTGTGTCATAAAGACAGTAGAATGTGAAACAAGTCATAAATACACAAATATACCAATTTACATTGTAACATGCTACAGACATTTTACAAAAGTGGTATTGTAAATCATCTTTACACATAAAAAGTTTATCTACAGAGTGCAAGGAGTGTGTATATAGGTATTTTCTTAAGGTTGCTTTAAATTTTGCCTTGTCATGCTTGAGGATTGTGAAGCTAGGTGGTAAACTGTTGAAAATTTTTATGCCTGCATAGAATGCACTTTTTTGAAAACAAGGTAGGTTGACATTTGGTCTGTGAAGATGATGCTTATTCCTTGTTTTAATATTGTGTATAGATGAATTTGTTTGAAAAGTTCCTGATTATTGATGATGAAGTTCATTAATGAAAGTAATACACTGGTATGGAACAGGTAGAATCTCTAATTGTTTAAATAGACTTCAGCATGAGGTTGCGGGTGTTCACCAGCCATTAATTCTGATGATTTTCTTTTGCAAAGTGAAAATCTTTCCACTGGTGGAAGAGTTACCCAAAAAATTATTCCATATTTTATAATAGAATGAAAGTATACATAGTAAATTGATTTAGAGGGTGTTAACCTGTATCGTGCTAATGTGGAGAAAATGGTGAGCTCCTAATAATGCCAGCAAATAGCAGATGGGATTTAATTCAGCATTTAAAAGGTTAATGGTTCTGATATGGACCATTGATGAAATGGCATAACATGCTCCGCTTAACTTAGGAATCATTGTCTCTATATGTTCCTTCCAATTTAGGTGGTTATCAGTTTGTAAACCAAGAAATTTTGAATATACTGTCTCTTCCATATGCTTTCCTTTTACAGCCAATACATAATGTAAAATGTGATGACTTCTTTGTTATAAATTTCACTATATTTGCTTTATCTAAATTTACAACTAACTTATTAGCAGCAAACCATTTAATCATATGAGAGACAATTAAGTTTAACACTGAACAGAAATCTTCAAAATTTTTGCTTGAAATTAGGACGCTAGTGTCACCAGCAAATAATATTGGTTCTGATGCAGAATTTATTCTCAGGGGAACTCCATGTTTCATTGTACTCTTTGTCAAATCACAGACAATTCCTCCAATGTACATTTTTTTTGGTTAATAGATTTAAATGCACTATCTATTGGTCTGAAGGCAGCATTTTCAGAAGACACCACTTTCCCTAAAACCATGCTGTCCTGTGACTAGTATGTTGACATACAGTTGTTACCTGCTTTGCCTAGCTTCTTGAATACCTTAGAAAAATACAGTTACTAATGAAATAGGCCTGTAATTTGTCATACTGGTTTTGTCCCCTTTTGTATAAAGTGGTTTTTACTTCTGCAATTTTAAGACAGCCAGGAAAAATACCTGTATATAGCAAGTGATTATAAATGTAGCTTAATGGATGACTAATGAGAGATGCACAAGTTTGTAAGATTGTGCTTGTTACCATAACCTGACAATTTTGTTTTGGTTTTAGGGAATGCATTATTCTTTTTATCTCAGCTTCAGTAATTAGGATTATTTCTATGCTGGGGAAGTTTCCAGGAAATGAATCGTTTAGAATTGAGATAGCATCTCCTGTCTCTGTTAGTTGAATGTTTAATTTTTGAGTAATTATTATAAATACGTTATTGGAGGCATTGGCCACATTGCTTGGATCCTTTAATTTTTCATCATGAAAAAGTAAGTTGGGAACCTGCTCCATAGAGCATACTTTTCCTCTCTAATTCTTTGTAATTTTCTGTCTTGTTTTTATTTTGTTATTGGCTTTTTCTATTAGGCTACTGTAGTGTTGCTTCTTAGCTTCTTGTATAATTTTACTTAGGATTTTACAATATTAAATATAACACACGTTCACTTTTGGATCATTGCTGTCCTTAGTAAAGGCATACAGACATTTTATGTGTTTGCAAGATGTATTTGTTGATTATATAATCCAGTCTTTCTTTTCTTTCATGCTTTTTTATTTAACTCAAAAACTAGCTTGGAAAATGTTTACGAAAGTGCATAGAAATGAGTTAGACATATGGTTAGGATCTTTATCTGTGTAAACAAATTCCCAAGTTTCTTTTCTTATTAGAGTCTGAAAGTTCATGATAGTTTCATTGTCTGTTAATCTGGTTCCCTCCTTCAAAGGAATTTTGTGTGTTATTGCATATATATTTTTTATTGTGTGGATTTGAACGTCGTGGTTTGATAGGCCATTTATTGTGGGAGGTATAGAAGATAAATTTATTCTACTGTTATCCACAAATGTATTATCAATGGCAGTACGTGAATTGGTTTGAATTCTTGTTCCACAATTTAGAGTGTGTGACATTTATATTATTAATAATGAGGCTAGTTGTTTTTTTGGTTGCTTCCAGTGAGATAATCTGTGTTTTATGCCCCCGCAAATTAAAAGATCTGCTGAAGGTGTATACTGATATTTCACAGCATTATTTAGATCCTTTATAAATTTATTAAAATCTCCTGTAGGTGTTTTGTATAAGCTTAGTATAATTAATTAAGATGATTTAGTCTCTAGTTCAGTGGCACATATTTCCGAATCCTATTCTTTACAGTTATGTGCAGTATTAATTTTGCTGAAATACAGGTCTTTACGAACAGAAATACACACACCTGCATTCTGTAGACTTTGACAGCAGAAATTTTATCGAAATATATAGCCTGGTGAAGTGAGATGTAGCAGTTCCTGTTCCTCATTGTGATGCTCACTATAACATAGTACATGTGGATTATGTATCTGGCTTTAAAAATTAATTCATCAGTGTTGCTTCTTAGTCCCCTAATATTTTGATGAATGATTTCTAGTGAATTAGATGAATCTGCAGTTGTATCTTGGTTTCTAAACTGTATGTAATTACAGTCAGTATATTTGAGGCACCTTTTTGCTTTTGCTTGTAAGCTAAAAAAGGGGAGTCTGTTGCACTAGTGATAACAGGAATACTGATAGTACCTCCATCATTTTTATCAACTAAACTCTTCGCAGTAAGAAGTGTAGGCTTCTTTTTGCCTCAATTTTGATGCAGGCCATGGGTCATGAAGTCTCCCATGTGTCTGAAAATGTTTTTATAAATGAGAAGTCTACATAGAAGCCGAAGGTCAGTATTTTAAGGCTCTACTTTGAAGTAATGTAGGTCATACTGAACACAGTATGGGTCCCAGACTCATGATAAACTAGAGATCCTGCATAATATAGCAAGGATTCTGTGATGTGATTTGAAATTGTCAAAAGTCAGAGATGGTGTAAAACAAACACTGGTATCAGAATGCACAGCATATTTTTGGTGTTTTATGAGGTGCATATTGTTATGTATGAGTTACTGACTGGCAGCTGTTTTCTAGGGAAAATTAACACAAAATGACAATTGTGATAGTTATATTTGTGCCAATGCTGCTAATTACATTCAGTTCCTGGGCACTGAATGTGCTACCCTTGGCATGTCTCTGATTACAGGGCCTTTACTGAGACAGTGGTAATTACTGAAATGGTCAAGAAATTGTGCTTTATCCGACAGGTTGCAAGTCTATTTTAGCCATCTGCATTCTTTGGGACGTGGTGCCATGATGTTGGATAATTAGTGCCTGACGTTTTGAGACAAATTACCCAGTGATGTGGCACCATATTCCAAAAAAAATGGAGACCCAGACTGGAAGGTCTACTGCCATGATTACAAAATCCCTTCATTGATTCTTAATTTACCATATAATATTTTTGTCTGAATATATGTCTTAAAAATGAAAGTGTTTTATTCTAATAATTTTTACGTTTGTGTGTTATTTTATAATTAATTATTTTAACTGATTAACCATAAGGAATTTTATTTTGAGTGAAAAAACTGAATGTGTGGTACTTATTCTTCAACTGTATTTTTTTGTTGTAGACTGCTTCAAGCCCAGGTACACCAAATCAGAGGCAGGACAAATCAACTAGTGAAGAGGTAAGACATTTCATGAATACATTCCTTGCAGTTAAAATGACAGGATTTTTGATGAAGTTGAATATGACAGTACTGACCTCTGTTAGAGGAGATGGCAACAAATCATGAGGTTGGTTCTGTACTATTTGTGACAGTGCCTGATACAGTACAGAAGATTTATGCTGGGCACTGTCCATTACAAGCTATTGACATTTTTGGAGTCTGCATATGTCCTCAGGTGGTTGCCATACTGATATGTAATATGTCATTGTAATGGCAACTGAAGGTGTAAGTGGAGTCATTGTCTCTCTTTCTTTGGATACCATGCAGTCTTTTGCGTGGAAGAGGGTTTTACGCCCACCCTCAGATGAATGTCATTACAATAACGTGCAGTTTGTCAATCTAATGAGTCACCTGGATGTTCTTGTAGAGCCAATGTCTGGAGTGTCAGATGCACTAAATGTCCCTCAGGCAATTAAAAGTGTCCAGCATACATTGCGAAGGTATGGGTTGTCATAGTCCATCAGAAATAATTTAGTGATTACTGAATGTGTTTGGTTTCTTTATTGTGAGTATGTTAGGCCTGATTGTGGATGGAGGTGGCTGTGGAGAGAATCTTTTTGATCCCCTCTGCCAATCATTCTTCTACCAGTGTACCACTCTTAACTGTCATCAGCCCAAATGTGGTCATTTGACTTAGCTAGCTACTGTCTCACATCTCATTTTTCACTTCTGACCCAGAATTTGGCTGTACTCAAAATAAAGAATGTCAATTGAGTCTCCAAGAGAGTATAAAATTATATACTGAAAGACTTCAAGGAAGTGTGTTGTGGACTTTTTCTTTCACGATTTTATGCAGAAGGTGTTTATTTAAATATGTAATTGTGTGTGTACTTCTTTGTTTGTTATTGCTGTACTGAATTATTATATGTTTTTGCTTGCATGGTTTATTGCAAGATGATGTGCCTTATTGAATGACAGCTTATGTGCCAGTTTTATCTATGTCAGAAGTGCTTTACGTACAAATGTTACATGAGCACATCTTTCTATTTGTGCATTTGCAATGCTTTTGCAGAACCGTTGACGATGTGGTGACATACATAGCTTCTGGTACAAGAATATGCAGTTTTTTTTTTATTTTGTATTTTTGCATTATACTGTAGCATGTGTCATAGAGAAGTGCACAAATGGTGAAGTTGTACATTTTTATTGCACTGGCCTGTCTGTATTTGTTCCTCTCTCTTTAATTTGTGTGTGTATGGTGTGTGTGTGTGTGTTTTGTGTGTGTGTGTGTGTGTGTGTGTGTGTGTGTGTGTGAGAGAGAGAGAGAGAGAGTGAGTGAGTAGTGATTGAGTGAGAGTAATATTTGGATGTGTAATTTTTATTTTATTTATGTTTAAATGTAAAATGATTCAGAAAGTCTTCTCAACCTACAGCTAATTACACTCAGACAGTGGGATTTGGAGGGAGCCAGAGTAGTGTATTCGGTATAGCAACTAGCTACAGGCTGGGTGGTCCTGGGTTTGAATCCCAGCAGCAGCAGAACATTTTTGTATCTCTGGAACTGTCCAGACTGGCTGTTGTGCCTATCCAGCCCCCTTTTCAAGTGATACAGGATTCTTCTCAGGTGTAAAGCGGATGGGGCATGAAGTTGATCACTCACCTCCGTCATATGCCAAGGTTATGTACTTGCACTCCCCTTATATATTTTAATGTCATGTATTGGGAAAACTTTACTTTTTTACTTTTGACAGTGAAATTAGGATTGTTGTCCATGTTGGTCATGTAATACTGTCCGTTAGGAATACAGGAGAAAATATTTCAGTAACTGAGCAACCATTTTGTTTTGGCATCATTGATTAGATTCAAACTGTTTACATTTGAATAGGTTTTCGTCATCATGTTTGTAACTGGTCATGCTGTTATGTACTGTAGTTGAAAAAGTACCTGCTGTAATGAGTATGCAGTTATTATTTCCATTACTTTGGAACCAGTGATTATATTTGAGTCATTTTAATAGAGGTGGTGTATGATTGCAAATGGCTGACTTATGTTTTTATTCTTTTGTTACAGTGTGGGTTTGCTATCGTATATCTTTGAGACAAAACCAATCCATGATCATTGTAAATGTTTATATGTATTTTCAAGGCAAGAAGGGTTGATGCTGTGGTTTCTTTGAAGGTTCTGTTGGGCAGGCTAAGCTGTTTTTGTACGTAGCACATTCAGCTTGGGGGATTCCCTTTTAACATTATTTTAATTTTATTGGGCAGACTTGCACTGAAGTACTGTTTGCCTTATGTTTTTAGTAGTCTTAGTTTTTGTTGGTTTGCTGAAGAATTCTGTTACGAAAGGTTGAAAACTGTCCTTGTGTTGAAGCAGTGTGATGGGTTGCATTTCTGAACCGCAGTTTGGTGTTGAGCAAAACAAAGAGCTGTTTGATAAAGAATGAAAGGTGCATGGGAGTAATGAGTAGTGTAATGGAAGTATAACTGTGAATTTGGTTGTTTAACCCTTTAGTTTTTCCAATATCCATATTTGTTTGTGCACATAAACTGGGTTGAGAAGAATTTCTGAGAATGTTTGAGCCCTTAGCAATACATTCATATTCTGTACATTTACTTCGACAGGCATGTTTTATTTAAATATTATTTATGGAGGAAATGCAAGTTGAGTGAAATAGCTTGTTGTGTGAATGGAATGATGGCTGCTTAATGGACTGGCATGTTAATATGTACCAGTTTTTATGACCTTGTAAGCTTGTATATGAGCTTGAGACTGATTTATGTTAATAATTACATCATATGAAGATGGAGTTACAGAGGTTATGATTTATCATGTTGGTAATGGAAGTTTTAAAAAAAAAACGATTGTTTCATGTCATTGGAGTTTTAACCCTTAGGCGACTAATGTCATATATATATGGAGCACCCATTCTTGATGTTTCTAGATCACACACAACGACGCAGCACAGTCGGTAGGACTCCTCTGGACGAGTGATCAGCTCGTCGCAGAGAC
>Ga0268261_10000729_pt1 | contig 21295 bp, 15 predicted proteins | sample TergutNc150P1_FD_190353 | JGI IMG/M metagenome (GOLD analysis project Ga0268261, IMG submission 190353) | Nasutitermes corniger P1 segment gut microbial community from laboratory colony in Florida, USA - Nc150 P1 (SPAdes) (version 2) | ecosystem: Host-associated > Arthropoda: Insects >...
GAAGTCTGTCAGTCACTGTTAAACCAGACTACTTTTTGTTGATAATATGTAAGACCAGGCATTCAACAGACAAATACACACAGCCAAATTGTAGTGAATGTGTTCATCTAAAAGAATTGTCTGCTTCAGAGTTGACACTCAGTGGTGTCACCAAGCAGTCCATATGTCACATGCGTAGTGTAAGAGACAACTGTGGTGAACAACTGCGTGTCTGTGTACATTAAATATGACTTATTAACAAAAGGTAACTGCTTTCCAAATTATTGTTTTTAAGGTTACCACTACTGACAGCTGGGAAATGTACAATTTACCTCACCGTTAACTTTAATTGCCATAAGAATGTTCCTGCTAACATAACTTCATGGGCTATCAGGGGCAACATAACATTTATGTAGTTGCTGGAACAACAGGTCACACACAGTTCATGGCTCACTGTCTGTCCTTGAGCATACAGCTCAGTTTGCAAGTTTTTATACTTAATGTGTAAGTAAAAGGAATTATGCTCTACCTCAGTCACCAATTACCCATTTTGCCCAGCACAGACAAGGAGCTCCAGAAAGAACTCATAAAGCATATGAGGCAGACTTCCAGGCCTGTGGATCTATTACAGTATTATTATTGTTACTTTACCCTACTTTCCTGAAAAAATTATTAGGCCTACTTACACACGGATTCTGTGTATGCAACAGGCACGTTCCACACTGTCACTATGTTTGCTGTTGACATACATACATTTCATACATAATGTGTAGATATATTTATAGCCACCTTCATGCCAATTGCCTAGCTCCAAATGCTTGTTTGTTGTCACAATTAAACCTAAAGCTAAATAACAGTTTGGCATGGTCCCCATTAAAAAAAACACCTTTAAGAGTATATCTTTGACAGTAACATCATTGAAAATATTATTGTATCTCAAGAATACACAAATAGTATTAATTTATTATTAACAGTAATATCTAAATTGATCCACATATTTTTTGAAGATCTATCACTATAATTTATTTCAGCATATTCTAAGTAGCAATAATGTTTGTCCACCTTCACAAGCCTACATGTATGTCATACTTTATTACAAACTGTAGGAAATTAAGAAGTACAGCATTGGGGTGACCTCCAACAGCATAGCATTCATACCAAGCATAATAAAAATGGTCAAGTGGTTGAAAAGTTGAAAGGTGACCCATACAAAGATGATACAGTGATACCATCATAAACTTCTTTTCTTTCCTTAAGAAAGGGAAATAAATAAAAACAAAGTAAGTTATGTATAATAAGAAATACCATACAAACAATGGTAAAAAGGCTTACATATTGGGTAAAAGTCCAAGTGTACTGCCAAACCATACAATATTCCCAGTGCAACTAAGTGCCCAATAAATTACTCATATAGCAAGGAATACATATTCTATTACCTACATACTCAATCTTATTTGTCAAATTTCAATTCCCAAGAAAACCAGTTAGGAAGTGATCACATATGGTAATAATTATGGCACATTCACTTCCTTTGGTGTACATTTTAACAGAGTAATGGTTCTATCAGCACATGAAATTATATTTTAATTAAACATACTTATACATAACTACACACCCACAGAGTTCAGGTGGGAGAAAATTCTCAACTATCATCATCAACAGTAAAGGGACCCCTTGGTCATCTTCACACATAATTAAAAGACCAGTGTTGATTGTTGAAAACAGAAATTCTGAAGTATGATTACTCACATAACTAACTGTCTCCATGATGCAGAGTACTTTCTGAAAAGCTAACATGTCAACAGCCACACAAGAAATTCTCCTCACTTTATGTAACCTAAATGTTCATCACACTGCTCACAAGCACCTGCCACCTGTCCCTGTCCTGAGCCAGAGCAATCCAGTCCATGACCTCCAATCCCACTTCTTGCATCCCCATTCTAATACTATCCTCCCAACTATGCCTGGGTCTTCCAAGTGGTCTCTTTCACATAAGTCTCTCCACCAAAACCCCAAATGCACCTCTCCTGTCCCCCATACATGTAATATGCCCCACCTATCTCTTTCATCATAATCTGATCACCCAAAATAATATTTGGTGAAGAGTACAGACTATAAGGCTCCTCGTTATGTAGTTTTCTTCACTCCCATTACCTCATCCCTCACAGTACCAAAGGATCAGTCCAAGTCCAGGCCTTTTGAAATGTTTTTTAACACTGTACATTTTTATGATGAGAAGTTTTTAGCACCTAACCCAACCCCAAGCAGGAGGACCACCATTTGTCGGCTATCCACGACTGCTTATTCAATATATTTGCAGCTACCCTCCATATCTGGAGGCTGTTCCTCCATCCACAGTCATGCTGTGGTGACAGAAACCCAAGTAGTCACATATAGTAACAGTTCTGGAACATGGGTGCTGCACTTTTCCCTACAACTTTTGTTAAATAAACTCTTTACTCCAGTACATACATATATAGCAAGTTATGTTAAAGATGCATGCAGGGATGGGTGTGTCTTCATCTAAACCATCCATTATGCCAGTGTGATTTTAACCCAGAATTTAATGTTTTGACAGATTTCAGTAAAACTCCCTAATATGCACCTAACAGTAGACTTAGAAAGTTCACCAGGTTGTGGATGTGTTTGACCTCCCACACCCACCTTCTGAAATACCTGACTGCTTTACACAAAATTATGGATGTGTATTATGCCAATCAAGACCACCCAAGTCTTGTATATTTTAATGTCCAACATTTGGTAATATCAACACAGCTGGTGCATGGATCTGTGAGATGGAAGTTACCATATGTACCATTTAATAGAGGATCCTAAAATTATTTGTAGTAATTAATCTTCAAAAACTTTAAGGATGACCATAAAGCTTTATGGAATTTTCTGAGGGTAATTTTTCTGCAAATTGTAAAATAACAACTTTCTGACAGTGACAATTAACAAGCCATGGGCTTAAAAAACATGAAAGTTTGTATGAATACATATTACAAACATTCCTACAAAGAATGTGTGGAATAATTTGTGCAAGGAAGCAAGAATAAAATGGTAACAGTACTAAGATTTCAGGTTACATCTGACAAATTTACTGCATACAGAATGTGTATTCATTCTGTCATCCATCCAAATAATCCAGGAAGAAAACAAGAGCAGCAACAGCAAGAGCAGCAAAAAAAAAAAAAAAAAAAAATATATATATATATATATATATATATATATAAATAATTCTGAGTCATATAGGACACAGTCCTGTGGCCATAGAGGCCTACACACAAAATCAACATGACAAATCCTAATATTAACAATATTTTATAGTTTAAGCATGAACTTACAAATACATATAACATTGTAAGACTTGTAAGCCTGCAATTCCATCCAAAGTTACCAGGAACTACTTCAACTGACAAACAGAACACAACCACTATATGTTGTTCTTATTTATTTGTCAGAGTGACTACATGTTTCGGCAGTCATTATGCCATCATGTCACAAGTACATCATATAATAGAGGGAGCTGGACACTGTAACACGAAAAAAGTATACTTTTTTGTGTTACAGTTTCCAGCTCCCTCTATTATATGATACACTTGTGACCTGATGATGGCCTAATGAGGGCCGAAACATGTAGTCACTCTGACAAATAAATAAGAAAAACATATAGTGGTTGTGTTCTGACTGACAATTGAAATCCTAATTTAAACTTCAACACAACGGGGATGAACCACCTCAAGGAACTACTTCACTTATACACAATACTATCCTAGCAATTAAAGTGCCACTAAACTTGTGATCATGTGACTATGAGGCAGTGCAGTTAATTTCCTTTAAAAATTATTAACTTAATTCAGAATAAGTACTAATCTTTGTTTCAATATCTAATATTCCCTCATTCATAAAAACATCTTTTGTTTATAAGTTCTTTGTTTTATGGGGAAATAAAAGCATGTATGTACTACCAGAAAATCCCTTTATATACTTGTGATAATGCAAATACTGAGGATCACATGTAAGGAAAATATAAGAGACAACTCACTTTTCTCAGATAGAAAGTGAATTCTGTTAAATCAGTGCAGCAATTGGTAATAACAGAAACAAATCTGGTGGAAGATGGTCTGAAGTGTAGTCAGACCATGTGCAAATGTTGGTAACATACTGTACATCTACACAAACACAACAAAAATAATGCAATTCAAACACAACAATATATACTGATGACACTACTGTATCATCCATCACCTGGATATCTCCAAGCGGTGCTGTTGCAGTTCCAACAACAATCACTTCATTGTACTTATTTTCCATTAGAACTTTGATAAAAGCACCAGAGTCTGGCTGCAAGCGATATGTCAAGGAGAGACATACAACAGAACCACCGGCTTCTGTTTCAGCACTCAGCACACCTGAATGCCCTGACAAACTGAAAGCTGAGATAAAGAAATATTTAAAAGAAGAAGGATTTACAGACAAATAATGTACTGGAAATCACTGTAAACCCTCACACAATGTGAAACACAGATCAAATGAGATGTTCTTCACCAGTAGAAGAGAGACTGAAAAGACTTAAAATAAAAGCATGAAATGGAATTTTCATAATGGTTAAAGCTGAGATTGTAGTGTTCTAGGTTATGACATAATGTAGTTTTGCAAGTTGTCAGCAATATTTTAGAGGAATCTGCATCCTCCATTTTGCCAGACGTTCCTCAGGCTATTATGAAAACTATATTTGTACTTCATTTTTACATTTTTCTTTTGCATTATATGATATCTGAGAGAAATAAAAAATCAGTTTAAAATTTTTGGAAAGGAGGAACTAAATTTGATCCACACAAACTAAAAGGAAATTCTACTATAAAGCTGAGAAATTCTCAAATAATATGTCATCAAGATCCATACAGTAGTTCCAGGTATGAAAGTTTGGACACACTCAGCTTCCCCATATGTTTTCACTTGGTTCTCCCCCAAATTATCTCACACCCAGACTGCTGAAATAATTCATTCATTCCATTGGCATGCGCAGAATGCAACGATTCCTTGCCATTCTCAGGAGCTTCTTCCATTCATCTCTGTTATGTACTTTTTCCTGCCACCCTTCTCCACCAACTATTCTTCCATTCTCTCTCACTTTATCTTGCCATCTATTTCTTGGTCTACCACTCAATTTTGTTGTTCCCAAATTCATATATAATACCCTTTCGGTAATTCTATTTTCTTCCATTCTCTGCACATGCCCAAGCCAACATAATATATTTAACCTTATTTTCTCTATTATAGTAGGTTGTTTTAATGCTTGCATAAATTTATGTATTGGTTATATCCTCCAATTTTCTTTTTTATTGTTGTATACTGGGCCTAAAATTCTTCTATACACTTTCCTTTCAAAAATGTTCAATTGCTTTCTATCTATCTTTGTTAGTGTCCAAGTGTCTGATGCATATGTTAACGTTTTGTCTATTACTGTGTTATTTAGACTTAATTTTAGTTTCTTTGATATGTTTTTATTTTTCAAAAATTTTTGTAGCATAAAATATGTTTTGTTAGCATTTTTCATTTCTTCTTGCAAGTCTGTTTGGTTATTGTTACCTTCATTAAGTATAATTCCTAAATATTTAAAGTTTTCCACTCTTTCAAATTTGTAATTTTTTTATTTTCAAATGTCCTTTTTTTTAATGTTTTTCCTTTCCACTGTCATATATTTTGTCATGGTTTATCTGCAGTCCAAACTTTCTGGCAATGTTTTCCATTTCTACAAAAAGTTTTATTATTTCTATTTCATTTTTTCCAATTAATGCAATGTCATCTGCATATGCTAACATTTTCAATTGTTCTTTACCAATCTTTATACCACTAGGAACCATTTTTATACTTTGTATCACTTTTTGTAATAATAAATTAAATAATACTGGTGATAAAGGGTCACCCTGTTTCAGGCCTGTTACATTTTCAAAAAAAGATGACAATGTTCCTTCTATTCTAACCACACTTCTTGTCTCTTGTACACATGTTTTACATATATTTATTAATTCAGTAGGAATTTTAAATTCTTTCATACATTTCCATAGTGTATCTCTATGTACAGAGTCATACGCCTTTTGAAAATCAATAAATAAATACTCTGATTATACTCCCAAAGTTTCTTGTTTATTATTTTCAATGCAATTATATTGTCAATTACACATCTTCCATCTCCAAATCCATTCTATTAGCTCCTCATAACTTTTTCAATACATGGCTTGATTTTTCCCAATTTTATATTTGACAAAATTTTGTAAGCTGCTTTTCCCAGTGCTATTCCCCCATAATTCTCACACCTATCTCTGTCTCCTTTTTTTGTATAGGAACTATTATTGTTTCTTTCCATTCTTAAGGTATCCTTTCTTCCTCCCAGATTTGTCTTACTATTCAGTAGTTTATTTCCTCCGTATTTTATTAATTCCGGATGTATTCCATCAGTTCCAGCTGCCTTGCTATTTTTTAAGTTTCTTATTGCCTTTATTTACATCTTCTATAGTGAGTTCTTCAACTTCACTAATTTCTTTATTTCTTTTTTTAATTAATCCCCTTGGTTTTTCTGTATTCAGTAATTTGTCAAAATATTCTTTCTATATTTCTGCTTTCTCCTTTGTATTCATTGCCAATTCTCCTTTTTTGTTCCTAATTATGCTAAATGTATGTTGATATCCTTTCTTAAATTGGTTTACTGTTTGATATATTTTCCTTGTGTTATTATGTTTCTGATCTTCTTCTATTGATTCTATTACACTTTTCAAGTATCTCTCTTTCTTATTACTAATTATTTTGTGAGCTTTTTTTTCTTTTACGGTGCTACTCCTGCTTTTCCTTCTCCCTTCTTTCAACCACTTTTCTCTTGCTGTCTTCATTTCTTCTATTGCAAATTTGCATTCCTCGTCATACCATTTATTTTTCAAAGTTTCTGTGCCTTCATCATTTTCTAGAAGTTGCTGTTTGGTTTCCTTGATTATTGCTTTAATGTTTGTCCATTTTTCCATAACCCTTTAGAAGCCGAATTAAATGCAGTCTGTCATTTGCTGACATTATTAGGAACTCACCATATTCTCCACATTAGCAGGATAAGGTTTAATATTACTGTCAATACTATCATCGTCCAAATATTCCAGTATTTCAAACTTATTGTTAATTTCTAGAGCATATTCTTGTTTCCACTTTGGATTTTGAAAAATATTCACCATTTTTTTTTCCTCATTATATTTATTTTCAGTTTTTACCCTTAATTTAACTTTAAAGTTTATCTTCAATAAGTTGTGAGTGGATCCAATGTTTGGTCCCCTTAGTGCTCTAATGTCTGTTATTGCACTCCTGAATCTATTACTAATTAAAATATGATCTATTTGGTTCGCTGTCCTGCTGTCTGCTGAATACCATGTTTCTTTGTGAATAGCTTCATGTGAAAATGTACTTCTTACATTTAAATCTCTAGATATCGCAAACTGAATCATTTTTATTCCATTGTTGTTAGTTTCATTATAAAAACTTTCATTGCCAATAATGGGTTTGTATATGCTTTCTTTACCAACTTTTGCATTAAAATCTCCAAGTATTATTTTAATGTCTGACATAACTAATTGATTTATATTTTGCTCTAATAAATTGTAAAATTCTTCTTTTATCTCTTCTGTTTTTTCATTGGTTGGTGCATGGGCATTTATCAGAGTACATGAAAACCATATAGCTTTTAATCTCAAACAGCATGTTCTTTCATTTATAATTTTGAAATCTTTAACATGTTTTAAAAATTCTCCACTTACATAAAAACCGCAACAATTTTTTCTTCTGATCCACTATTGAATTAAGCAAAGTTATCAATGCTGAATGGTAGATTTAAAAAAATAAATAATAAGTAAATTTTTATTTATGGTACCAGGTGGTGAAGGTAAATTTCAAACCACAGCAAACACACCCTTTCTGCAAGTTCACACTTTACAGTTTCTCATGTTTAGGAAAGAATCACTGTGGCACACTTGTGCAACACATTACATGTCCCTCAACCTATGGCACTCTAGCTTGCATAGGTGTGGTGTAATACACAAGAGACTCCTTCTGGCCACTAGTCCCAGTTCTCCCCTGTTCCAGAAAGAATTAATTAATAAGTTTATGGATCTCTGAATGAACTGCCCTACCTCCTGCTTTAATCACTTCTGCTGGAGATTTGGGTCTTCTCAGCTTTTCAATAGCCATCTCAACCTGAAAGGCACTGAGTTCAGGCTCTACTGGCTTGCTGTATGTATTGCAGTGTGCCTAACATCATGTTTAATCAGCAGCTGACAGAAATGACTCTTCCACCTCTATATACCCTCCTTGTCTACTGTAACCACCTTACATACATACCACTTCACTCAAGGAGAGTGAATTTAGAGCAAACTGTTGCTGGCAACAAGAAAATATCCTTAGGTCTTTATGTAAAGTGCGTGACATTAGGTGTTTTTTGAGAGTATGCAAATGCACGTAACACATCTTAGGTCCAAACAATTTAATTGCAAGATTTACAGTTTTTGACACAAAAGTGATTCAATGCAGACTTTTCTGAACACTGTCTACCAAACAGTCATCAATGGTCTTCTGAAAATATTTACCCATTATCCCATGTGAAAAAGTCTTTACTGCTTTTATATTGCATTTAAATGAGATATATTATCATACACTACAGTTGTCTAGAACAGTATGAGTCTGAAAGAGACTATATTAAACACATTATACAAGTACTGTGTTTACACCAGTACAAGATGGGTAAAAAGGTAAAGCAATCCCATTACAGGCCTGGACAGGCCCTGAGGGTTCCAGGAGGATGAGGCTCCTAGATTTCAAGACAATTGGCACATGAAGGTGGTAATGTTGTCAGCCCAACGCTCCAGCCACATTTACTCCCCAGGAAATAATCCTGGTACTCATTTCTGTTACATGCTGAGTCAACCCTAGGGCAATAGTGTGGCTGGAAGGATTATGTCAATGAAAAATTCCATTGACAAAATTGGGAATCGAACCTGCAACCTTGCGGTTTGTAGCGCAGTGCCCCAACCAACTGCGCCAACACGTATGTATGCCACCTGCTTTTCAAACTTGTTACAGACATGTCAGCTATCATACCTTTATTCAGGGAATAAATTTCAATGCACAAATTCCACACAAATGTAACAAATTTTAATACCTGTAAAAAGTTACTGTAAAACTCCTACAGACTCATGTAATAGTTATTCATCTGAGTTCTACTACTCTCACTCATTTGTCCTCTGTTCTATGTAACCTGCTAACAAGGCAGAGCTGCAGATATTTTGTCTCTAGATATATTTTTGTTTTTGTTTGGCCTTGTGAAGAACCACTGCAAATATTATAACACTTTGTACACATTTTAGCACTGTGTCAATGAGCAACATAAATTAAATGATGCAGTATTTATTACCAAAGTTTCTTAATGAAACAGAGTAATTACATTATATGTAAACACAACCGTGCCATAGTTTACCTGAAAATGATGAATGTGTCCAGCCAGTCACATTCCACTTAGAACATTGATTCAATGTCAAGTTACAGGGAGGCACATACTTTAATATGCCTGAAAGAAAGTTTCAGTTATAAGAAAAGCACAAGTACAGGGAATAAGAAAAAAAACACAAATATACATATTTTACTTGGACACACAATCAGAGAATTTGCACACCTTTTAACATCTTTTCCAACATGAAATACAATGCATAATAATATTAAATCTGAATAACAACAGAAATACAGTACAGACATAACAACCACATCAAATTCCAATACCACTGCAGGAGGTGGATATTTCTGTAAACTACTTCAAACAGCTCACAGCAATTATCCAACAAAATCTAAATCAAACAAGATGGTATGAATCAGAAGCTGAAGATTTATAATACCAAAACTTGCCCCTGAATAGGAGCTGAACCAGTTCTGGACACATGTGGAACAGCTGAATGTAGCTTGAAACCTCACAGTTCATTTTCCTGAGATCTGCTTTAATATTAGCTTTCCATTTTATTGATGGTGTCTCAGCAGTTGCCTTAAAGAACTTCCCTCACAAAAATCTTCACTAGTTAATGTCTCCAATTTCAGGCAACATGACCAATCATACTCAACAATGTGAGGTGCAATGTGCAATCACGTCTTGTCATTATGTAATATCCTGCATTCCAAGTCACATGATTGCTCTCAAGTTAATTTTCTTGGACTTTCTTTAGAAACACGGACAAAACTTGCTAGAATATAATAATCATTGAAACTGCATTGTCAGCAACAGGACAGAACCAACTGACTGTAATTCAGGTTTAGATTTTAGAGCACTTTTGTATTGTTCATCCATTTAAGACTGAGTTATAGATGCACAATTTTCTTGCCATATTTAAAACTAGAATTTCCTTACAAACTTCATAAGGTTCTTTGGGTTACAACTGCTTGCATTACTGATATGCAAAATTTTCTATTTAACTTTTGTTGCTTACTGACAAAAATATGTGTATCACACACCTGCAAATTTATTAACAAGATATTAGAACTGACTCTCCTCTAATCACTGAAATTTATAGCCAAATAAATTATGCACCAGTCTCTGATAACTCAATTGTACTGTATTGTATTTTTATTTTGTCCAAATATCATACATATTATAGTAGACTCATCAGTGTGTAATATATTTTAAACATATGAATTACTTTATAAACCCTCTTAAATAGTATACAAACAAATAAATCCACATAAAACTAACTATTTATATTTTGCAGAATTAAAAGTCAAATACATATCACAGGTAATTCGCTAAGATACTAATTCTTCCACTGAGTAAAAAGTATGTAGAAGAAGGAATAGTTTTAACTCTTTCTTAAAGGCTTTATAATCATCTATTTCTTTTAAAAATTTAGGCAGATTGTTATATACTTTAGAGCCCATATTTATTACACTCTTTTTGTATATTTCAGTTTTTTTTGCAGTTTGACATGAATATCCAACTTTCTTCGTATATTATATTGATGAATCTCAGAGTTTTGCTCCAAAGACTGACAGTATTTTCTTATAGAACAAGTTACTTTGAATATATATATATATATATATATATATATATATAAGGAAGCCAAAGTTAAAATATTTAACTCTTTAAACAACTGCCTGCAAGACGTTTTTGAACGTACTCCACCCATTGACCTAATCACACTTTTTTGTATTCTAAATATTTTTGGCATGCACAGTAGCAACTGCTTCAGCTTTCTTAAGCTGCTGCTCTTATATGTGCACATTATATAAGTGCTCAATGGTGCCACAAGAATCTGCAACAGACTTGGCAACATTATCTATTGAAACTACCAGAGCATTTAGAGTAAGACACGTTTCTGCAAAAAGATTCCTCATATATACACTTTTCATAAGTTTCTGAAGTTATTTATTATGCAATTCCCATCATCATACTTTACTGTGTAAAAATTCCTGTGTAATAATCTCAAACTATGATACCCCTATGAAACTGCTAGTTCTCAACAACTTGGCAGCTTGTTGTAAGGTACCAGGTATGGCCTTACAGATATTCCAGCTTTCTACTGCATGATAAACAGAAGAAAACGTCAATCAGATGGCACAGCATTCTGTTTGTTTTCACTTCTTACTTTCTCCATCTCTCAGCAATAAGGATGAGAGAAGACTGAATGATAAAACAGGGATGACAGAAGACTTAATTATGAAACAGGAGGTGCTGCATCTAAATTTGCATTGCAAAGCCAAACCTCATGTAGCAGTTACAAATTACTTACAAGAAATACGGACAGTTTCTGGTGTGTGTCAAAACACAACAATGTATATTTTAATTTAATGTGGCAACATGTTTCGGTCACTTGTCACTCACCAGTTGTATTGCAGCATGCACACACATACACGCTGATACTCTGATACACCTTAAGAACGTAACTGGTGTTCATACCTTGGTACATATTAATTACAGATTAAACCATTTGGAAAAGGCATTCTGGTACACAGATAACATTTATGAAACTGAAACCAAGAGTATCATACCTACATAGCTTCTACCATCTGTAATCAATCAATCAATCAATCAATCATTTATTTCGTCCATGAGGTTACATAGTAACATAGGATTTGTCAGTCTCTTAATATACATATCTTATACATAGATGTTAGGATTATAGTTCGACATTTTTAGTGTATTGCTCACATGTTATAAAATGCAGATTAGCATATATTATATTACAGTTCATGTTGTTGGTATGTTCTGGTGATTCTATTCAGCTGGGAGCTACGCACTAGTTAGAACAGGTATAAATATAAGGATAAGTATAGAACACAATCACATGCTCTAACAGTTTGATAGTGAAATAAGCAATATATATGGAATTTTATTCTATTAACTATCCTCTTGCAGGATTTTTAAGAAGTTCCTGTTTGTCAACTAAGAGCATTTTCTTTCCAATTGTAATACTCTTCCAGTGAGTAAAAAGATTTGTGTAAGAGAAATCTTTTTACAGCTTTTTTGAACTTGAGGGTGTCATGAGACAATTGTTTGATTTTTGTAAGAAGATTATTATAGATTTTAATGCCAGAGAAATACACCCCTTTTTGAAACACAGAGATTAGCAATAGGTGAATGGAAGTCCTTCTGTTTTCTTGTAGGAAAGTTATGGATAACTGCATTGTTTACAAAAAGTAATTAGGCATACACAATACAAAGTTTTTAAATGTTGTTTTCTATCATGTACGGTACAAATACTTGTGACTCAAAATTATCAGCGTTTAATCACCAGGTTTAAATAGTCCAGAATGTACAAATTTTAATTTTGTCACAGTTCCAACAGTTATTTACTACTATGCACAATGTTGACATATCGCTGGCTAACTTTTTATATTATTTTATATAATTTTATACAAACTCTGTAAGTTTTATGGGATACAATATTACAAAAGTACTATTTGCACTGTATTGCACCTTGTTCTAAATTTTGTAGAGATGGTCTGATAATGGTCATGTCACTGAAACATGTTACCACATTAAATTAAAATATATATTGTTGTGTTCAACGGTAACCAGAAATTGTATTTCTTTATTTCTGTAAAAATAAATAACTTGGTAACTGTTGGCACAGGGTTGAAGAGATAAGCTAGTAAGAGGGGAAGCAACACACATCTACACCAATCATTGTCTAGCCATTTCAAAAACAACTGAGGTGAGTGCCCTATGACTGTACTCCCGACAGACATATTTTTTAAAGCATTATAATACTTCCTGATTGTTCTTGTGATCAGTCTAGCAGTGGCCATACCATGCCACCTGCCACTACACAGAGTTAGCGAGCTCAGCTAGCAAGTTATCTCAATCCTACAATACATGTTACAATTACTTTTTTATTACACACAGCAAAACTATTATAAAAATGTGAAATGACATTCTCAGAGCAGTGACTATGAAGACTGCTGTCTTCTGAGATGCAACATCATTCAGTTTTTTACTTTTTACATGTATACCAACATCAGTGGAATGTGCTACCTTATCTTCAAGGAATAGGAGCCAACAAATTTACATACCACAACTCAATAACTCTTTTATGATATACACTACCATTAAACTTGTATTACACACTTCACCCAACATTAGCATGCTGTGTAATCAGTTTTATGACTGTGTAACAGCAGCCAACAAGAGTACGGATGGAAAAAAATTTAACCAAGGTACAGGAATCCTTCTCAAAATGATGAGTGGAAGTGTAATATTCACTCAAAGTGTGTATGTAAAGTTCTATATATGCTGCTAGACTTAGGAGTAAATCAGTGCCCAGATATTTCATGAACTGAAGACCCAGGGGCCCCAGAAAAAGTGTACCAGCACTGCATTAACCAGTGCACCTAAAGTTAGTTAGAAGTGAACATCAGTGTAAATTCACCTGATGGAGGCAGCAGGACAATACAGAACATCGATAAACTTCTACCAGGCTAAATGGCATTACAAACCACAATACAGCAATCTTCACAATCATAGTTGTGACAACCGCATAGCTTATTGTGTAAGTTAGTAGTTGCACATACCTTGATCATGATTATCAGGAAACAGCACATCAAACTTGTGGATAGTTGTGACATCATAAACTTCTGCAACAGCACAATAAATCAATATGATCAATTAATCCACTTCAATACACACTACAGGTTACATAATAAACTTAAATTTCAATGGCACTTGGCACACTTGTTATACCTGATAAATATCACTAACAATTATAAAACTGTATCTTCCACTTTTGTATTTTGGCTAACTTCTGATGTACAGAACTACAAATTCCAGATTTGAAATATCTGAATCCAAGTGCATTCAATGGACATGGAATGACCCAATAATTAGACAACAACATATTAGTTCATATTCGTGTTTAAAAAAATGACAATATGCTCTTTTAGGTGGCAATGAAAGGTAGGCCAATGTCTTATATAAAAATAATCCCTGTCTATTGCCTAGGTAGCCCATTTGCATGAACAGGAGGCCATCTGCTACTAAGTAGTTACCTCTTATGTGACACTGATTGCAAAACGAAGGATGATAAAACAAATAGTGCACACTTAATGCCTACTGTTATTGTAATACACACACACACACACATACATACATAAGTATTTATTCCACCTATCCATTCTCTGCATCAATTGCATCTCACTATGAAACATGTCAATAAACATCAGACAACACAAGACACAGAAAAAACATTCACAAGATAAAAGAGTAGAACAAAACAAAACACATTCACAGGAATTAACCAAAGTATTACTCCAGGCCATCATGCACAATGGAACAGTTATAGCATAGGGTTTATTCTAACAACATTTGAAGAATTTCAAAGCTCTAATTCTAAAATAAACACATAATTAATAATATTAAAGCGTTTACTACTAAAGTAGTCAGTCATAAAAGTAGTTTTGTACTTAATATATCATGCTTTTCTAACTTGCATTCTAAAAATTCAGTAATTGAATAAAAGGAATAAATAATAAGATATCTGTATAACTTGTTTTTTAATCTTTTTGTGTCATTTCTATGACTCTGTATATTGCTTGGAAGGCTATTAAAGATTTTGACCCTAAAGTATGAAACTCCTATTTGAACACAAGATAAACTTACAATAGGTAAAGATAAATGATTTTTGTTTCTGGTGTCTAAACCATGTACATACGCATTAGTTGGAAAGTATTTTTTGATCATCTACTACAAACAATATTAAAGACAATATATTCTGATTTGCGATAGGTAAAATATTAAGTTACCTAAATAAGCTTCTACATAAGGACTTTGGTCCTACACCAGACATTACCCTAACTGTTCTTTTTTGTAATTTAAATACTTGATATGCATGTGTTGAATTACCCCAGAAGATTATTAAATACTGCAGTACTGAATAAAAGTATACAAAGTAGACCATATGCAGAGTATCCACATTAAAAGTGTGAATTAAGCTCCTTATCGAGATGTAGCACTCAGTTTAGGAAGAATTTGTTCTACATGGTTTTTCCAATTCATAAGGTTGTCTATATGCATACCTAAAAATTTAGTGCTTTTTACTTCATCTATTACATTATCCTTATAATTAATATCCAAAGGAACATGTGTTATAGTTTTAGGTGTAAATTTTATTACATTTGTTTCTGTGATATTTAGCATTAGTTGATTAATATAAAACCACTGCTTCAGACTAGTCAGGGCAAAATTTTTTTTCTGTTTAAAGCTTTGACAATCCTTGTTAGTGACTACAACACTTGTATCATCAGCAAACAATATGGCTATAGAAACGTGTTTTACACTCATTGGTAGATCATTGATGTATATAATAAAAAGGAAGCAGGCCTAACACAGAGCCTTGAAGTGCTCCTTGCTTCACAATTTACAAAGTAGAGTAATAAATTTGGTCTTTATTAAAACTCAGTTTTGTTCTTTGTCTCCTATTTGATGGGTCAGATTTAAACCAGTTTAGGGTTAATTCCTGTATCCCATAATGTTTTATTTTGTCTATCAAAACATCACGATTGACACAGTCAGAGGCTTTAGTTAGGTCACAGAAGATTCCACCAATATGAATTTTTTTGTTCCAAGCCATTAGTAAGTGAGAAAGTTGCATGTTCAGTTGAGAGACCTTTCCTGAATCCATATTGTTCAGTAACCAGTATACTGTTAGCCTGTAAGTGGTGATTTAACCTGCAATGCATTGCTTTTTCAAAAACTTTCTATAACACTGATAATAAAGAAATTGGTCTGTAGTTAGCCATATTTGATATATCTCCTTTCTCATGCAAGGGGATTACAATAGCATATTTTAGTCACTGAGGAAAAATGCCCATTGTTATAGACTTATTACAAATAGAAGTAAAGTAAGAGGCTTGCCAATTTAATTACCATTGAATGTTAACAATTTGGTTGAGATCCCGTCATAACCAAATTAATTCTTAGACTCAGGGAGCTGATTATACTTATCTCCCTTTCTGTACTAGGAACTACCTGCATGGGTCAAAATTCAGATGCATAATATTTGTTTTCAATGTGAGTGTTTAGATTTTCAGTTATATTGAAAAAGTAATTATTGAAAGCCTTGACTGCTTGTTCAGGGGACAGCTTTTCTTTAAGTTAGTGATCTTAGTCAACCTAAAGTGCAAGATAAAGTACACATATTTTACAGACAGGTGTAACTTGCATTTACATTTTAGGTCCATAAATTAAAACTCCCAGTCATCCCAATTTTCCCAAGGCAGTTCCAGTCTTCAACAGCTATTTCTGGTGTCAAGACAGAGCTTATCCAGGATGCTAATGAGTCCTGATTTTAGTATTAAGAAAAAGAGTACAAATTAAATGGAAAACATCCCGTTGTGTACAGTCCAGTCCAGGAACAATGCTAAGTTTTCAGTCACACACAATATATATTTTCTTGTGGAGGTACAGGCTACATGTTTTGGACTAATTAATTAATCAATCATGAGGCCTTTGTGCAAGACAAACAACAAGAATAAAGTAATGACATGAAATTTAAATACATTTGTTGCATTTTTTCATGTGGGATCCCACATTAAAATTAATATTATAATAAAAATGTAGTAGTAAAAATACACTATCAAGATTACAAACATTGATAAAACCTAAATAAGAAGATATTAAATTTTTATGGTAGAAACATGAGGCAGAAAATTAATTCATTTTATCAAGAGGACAAGTATAGCCAAGTCATGTATTTATACGTAGTCCTTGGGTATAAAATTTGTATTATTATACCTTAATTTTCTACAGATTTTATAACTTGTTTCATATTCATTTAAAATCTCAAGCATGTTTCTTTGGGCCTCTGTCTTGTTCTTACAGACTCTTGTTGTACACACAATAAAATAATGTAGCCTTTTTGTGTTACGCTGTATCCTATAACACATGGTGTGCCATATTTAGATCAAGAGAAATAGGTGCCATTGTTCTCAGTTCTTTACACACAACCACACAAAAACTACATACTGATACGCGACTCAGCTATCACATCCTTTTGATAAAATGAATGAGTTTTCTGCCTTATGTCTCTGTTACAAAAAAATTTTAATATCTTCTTATTGAGGTGTTATCGATGATTCTAACCCTGATAGTGTTTTCTTATTATAATTTTTACTGTAATATTAATTGTAATGTGGGATCCCACAGGACAAAAATGCAACAAGTGTACTGAAATTTCATGTCATTAATTTATTATTGTTGTTTATCCTACACAAAGGCCAGATTGATTGATTAATTAATTAATCCAAAACATGTAGCCTGTACCTCTAAAAGAAACTATGTTGAGTCTGACTGAAAACTTAGCAGTTTTTCTCTGTTAAAAGAGTATAGACATCCCTTGGTTCTTGAAGGTAAATGGTTCCCTGAAAACTGTTTTTAGGGAAAAATTCTTAAATTTAAAAACCATTTCCCACTAACTTAAAACCACAGCACTTTTGTACTTTCATAATCAACAATCATTACCTAATTAAAGTATTGCATGTTACCATGTATATATAATTGATCCTTACAAACTGAATTAACCCAGCCAATATGTACACAGTGTCTAGTGAAACCCCCAACTGTCTACAAGAGTAGTTCTCAAACTATATGTCACAACACACTGATATGTAATGAAAAATCTACCCAACCTCAATGTAATTCACTAACTAAATACTAAAGTTATCACAGAACTGTCAATCACTGTATGGCATTTGGAGGAAGCTGGAGAAGTGTTCAGTTTGTATTCACATGTACTGTGCAAATGAAGCACTGTCCAGCTCCCAAACAGCATGACATGAAAGTAACCCCATCACCATACTATTGCTTATTTATTTATATGGCATTACAATCTTGATATTCTCATTAAGATGTGTCCCTGTATGATAATCTCCACCAGTAAAAATGGTTCATTTACATTTATTTATTTGTATTTCACTAATATTTTGTTATTCACATACAAGTTTTCTGCATATGTCATTGTCATTGTTCAAGTGTGTCACAGCAGAAAAAAGACTGCACACTGCTTCTTTGTATCATGGCTATAACATGTTTCAGCCCTTAAAGTATCATTACAAAGAAGTGATAATCATCATGAGAAGGGTACAGCTATAACATAAATAACTAGGAGAATTATATGGACAAAATGTGTTGGTTTAATTAAATTAAAAATGTAATTATAGGTGTAAAGCATTGTATATTATCTAATAATATATTGGTAGTTTGCCTCCTAAACTATGATTTACCTATTCTGCTGTCCCTGTAGCTTATTTTTATCACAAACAATAGAGAAAAGCACTAAAAACAGTAAAAAAAACCATTCTTGAGGAAGCTATTATATTAACCTTCATTGCTTATCCTAGAATAAAGAATGTTTTCTTTGTTGCATGACTTCGATGGCTGAAACATTTTCTTCATTAAGAATAAACATTTGCCCTTTATTGCAAAGAAGGTACAAATTATTGTTCTTCATAAAACTGAATCTTTGTATACCAACAGATGCCTGTATTTATCTCTAGACGAACCACCTTACTGGCAACTAATAAATGTTCTGTTTTCCTGTATTTTTTACATTACAAGTCCACAACATCAACCTGTCAATTAACAGGAGGCAGTTTGCACCATAACTGTACCAACAGAAAAGTTGAAAGCCTATATTTTAGAAGGCAAATCCAATGGATGAGAGGCCAAGACACATGTCTCTTCATTTTCTCACTACTTTCCATTCACCACACTTTTGCTGACATCCACAACCCAAGTTTGATAACATCTCCAGCAATCTCTGAGAAGGATGGAATTGCTCTGTTGGGAGCAAAGTTGAAACAAATATCTATTCTTGTATCTGTGGTCACATGTAATTCTTCATCCAAAAGGTTATACGTATGTAGTGGCCTGTGGTGTATAATGTAAGTACATCACTTAACAACATTTCTAAAAAAGAGGCTCAAAATGAAAGTTATATGCGTTTTGCACTGAGCAAAAAACGAAGCTTCAGAGACAAAGATGTTAGTGAATGAGAGATTTGCTTAGTGGTTTGTTGTGGCAAAGTCAATAACTGGCAATGTCAAAAACAACAGAAATATGATTCTAAGGCCTGTGAAAATAACAAAGAAAATTACATAACACAGACAAAATAAATTTATGTCCACACTCAAAAGTTTTTCCGGAAGTGCCATGCAGTGGACATTGTTGTTTCCAAGGGGTCATCCATAAGATTCTGTGCAGATTTGGATAGACATCTCATACTCAAATTAAGCAATTCACTAGCTACTGATGAATGGGTAATAGGAGGTAAGTCATAACTGTTGCCAGTAGGCCTAAATTGTGCACACTGTGTTATGATGTTTTGCATTAGTAAAATAGTAAGGACTGGTAAGGGTTCTTGCTTTAAACAATGGCAACAACTCTGTATAGGATATTCAATGTAGAAATACTGACAGAACTCAGTATAATCACTAATTACCAACAACAACTAGGGAAAGAATTTTGAAAGATCAAGAAGGAATGGCGGGAAGAAATGACTCATGTAGATGAAGAATGGAAAGACTTAAAGAAGTAACAGTAGAAACAGAAGAACACACAGTAGGATACCAACCAAAGCCAGATAATAGATGGTTTAATTAAGAATGCAAAACAGTTTGTAGATGAGAACAATTTCTATAGATCCCACTGTTGAAATACTAGAGATACAGTTACATCCCGGAAACTTCAACAGGGACGTGGGCTTCATATTAATTTGTACATGGCAGCCAGTAATTTGTTTACTGAAGAGCTCTACACAAGCAGCAATAGACAGCCCAGGCCATGTGCAATGACCTCTTGACTACTCCCACTAACCAGAGGAGTCTCATTCCATACTGCGCCCAGGCCCAACGGAGATATACACAACACAGGGTAGGGCACCTGGTTATCAGTTTTGGTTTTACCAAGCCACCGGTAGCACCCTAAAGATGGGGACGCTGTCAGTCCTTGAAATGTCAGAGAACCTTCCAATCTTGATGTGGCTGTCTGACGGAGAACATTTAATTGAATTCTGTCGTGGCAAAAGCTTCAAGGCTTTTTCCATGTTATCCGTCTGACCAATACCTGGCTCAACAACACGTGCTTCAATTGCAATATCTTTTCTGACATGTACTTAGCTTATAGAGCTGATAGGATCAGTGCTGAGAAAGTAAGTTGCGGGGGTGCCAAACTGCCGTATCTATTGGTATTGGTATTTATTTACATTCCATAAATCTTTACAAAAGATGTGGAAATAGTCATAATTACAATGAGTAAATCTTCATGTAGGTGTAAAGATAGTTATCATAATAAACACAAGTAATACATTAATCAAAAACTATTAAGAAGTATAATGGTGTGTTTATAAGTCTTATGAGATGTGACACACTTATAGAAGTTAAACAATTTATAATACTGATCTAAATGCCATACTACAAATGTAATATACATATACATAATAAAAAACTGACATGTTGAACAAAGTATCACTAATTTACAGTTGTGAATTAACATACAAATTGAAGTTTCAAACTAAAATACTCTTCTACAGAGTAAAAGGAGTGTGTTTGAAAAAATGGTTTTAAAACTCGTTTGAATCGTTTCACATCCTGCGACAATTCCTTAATATTAATTGGCAGTTGATTATAAGCTTTAACTCCTGAGTAAAAGGCCCCTCGCTGGAATACTTTCAATTTTGCTGATGGTAGGTGGAAATCATTTTTATATCTTGTACCAATTGAGTGAAAATCCTTGTTGGCTTGAAACAAATCTCTGTTT
>Ga0268261_10000730_pt1 | contig 21290 bp, 14 predicted proteins | sample TergutNc150P1_FD_190353 | JGI IMG/M metagenome (GOLD analysis project Ga0268261, IMG submission 190353) | Nasutitermes corniger P1 segment gut microbial community from laboratory colony in Florida, USA - Nc150 P1 (SPAdes) (version 2) | ecosystem: Host-associated > Arthropoda: Insects >...
CCCCCCCACAACAGGGTCCGAATGTCGAATAGACTCAGGTTTAGAGAAGGTCTACGGCAGATGAGACTCCAGCTGAAAGACGTGAAGATTATCCACTACTGGAGAATGTGCAATGATTATTCCTTACTTTCAAACTTGTCCACATAAAATAAATAAATTTTACAAAGAGTTTCAAGACACAAACAAAAGCATAACAATATTATGTCCATAAAGAGTTTTGGCATGAAACTAAATCTGTGGATCACGCAGATACAGAAGTGTAATCTGAAATATGTTACTCAGCTCTGTTCATTAATGGATAATCATCAGGTCGTAACGAATCAGATATTGGCTGACAAGTTTGCAACTAACCTGATGACAATGAGGATGACAGCAAAAACAAGATTTCTGATTTGAAGTTTATGAATTAAGTGATGTATTCCATGTCTCATCTTTCAGCCAAGAGAATCTTGAAAAAATCTAAAGCTAAATAAATCCTGGATTTTGTAAGCAAAAGGCCAAATTTGCTAATTAAATTAAAACTTCAAAGTAATAAATTTTTATTATATACCAACGTATGCACAAATTAAGTAGTGAAAATTTATATTAAATTACTCTGACATGTTTCGTTGTTAAAACACTATCTTCAGGGAGTTTAAAGTTGTGTTAGCTAAAGTTATATATTATTAAAATGATAAAATAAAATATAGTAATATGTTGTGTTGATAAAATCTTGGTAAATATTGCCGCATATGTAATTCCTGGTTGGGTATTTATATGGTGCGAAGTAAATAGGAACCGGACGTTGGTATATAATAAACATTTATTATTCAATATGCAAGGTATGAACATGAAAGTACATCAGAATAACTTTCTTTTAAAACAAAATTACAAGAAGATACATTCTGGAGCTTGGGTTGTGCACAAAGTATCGTAATATTGCAAACCTTTCATTGTATTTCCGGTCTACCCATTTGTGTGAATTAGCATTTTGCTTTATAAACTTCATAAAAGAAAAAAGTAGAACAATCATCGTTGTAATTGGCCACTTATCCAACAGAAAGCCAAAAGTCAGCGTAAGAAATGCGAAGTCGTAACACCCCCAAAGTTCTGTGTGTATAAATTTCATGTGAAAAAGCATGTGCGCTTTATATATTCAATATCCGTGCATTAAAGAGTATTTATATTATGTTGGTATTCTTGTGTGACACCGTGATTATGGTCGCAGAAGCGACCCAAACATGTCACTGACTGGTAATATACGATAAAAGGGATTGTATGGTATTGATGTGCATTTGTTGGTTTGTTGCATAATGTAAATATGCATTTACGCTTTTATCGATATTTCAGTATTGAGCGACATATTTCCACTCCATTTTCTTTTGTGTTTTCCAGATGTGTTGTTTTTTATAATGTGCATGTCAGTTGAATTTTCCTAGGGAGGGGCGAACAGGGCGAGCGGGGCGACTTCCAGTGCATCGCACATTTGCGCAAGCAGGACGAAAATTTTACTTACGCAATCATCCAAAATACTTCAAGGATAAAAACGGATAATAACCAAAAAATATAAGATAAATTGGATAAAAAAACGAGTTCAGCTTGCGGACTAGAGAAAAGGGGAACTCTGCTGCACACAGCAAAATACGTGTGTTCTGATATGAAACTGGCCTTAAAATTCTGTTCGTAATATTGTGTAGTTTCAATTTTATTTTTTTCATCATCACGTAGCTGTCTTGCTGAAGAAAACTGTGAGAGGCATGGCACACCTTGGGCCTTCACCGCTCAAGGTGGCCTGGTGTACATTAAAAATGGACAAAGGAGAAATTTCGCATTTGTGTGCGGTCAGTAACAGAAATCCTTTTGACTCGCGTTAATCAGAAACTTAGCTCCTAAGTGAATATGTTCAGCCTTGCAATAGGGCAAGTTAGCTATTATTTCCAAAAAGGCTTAATAATTTTTAGCTTATTTTGTAACTGCAAAACATCCGTGGCCACCAGAAACACAGATAGATGGCAAACGTACAGCTTTATGGTTGAAACAACGCTTTACGAAAAGGACAGAGAAAGCGTTTTAACAACTTTGAAATGTTCGTTGTGGTAAATATGGGTTCGTATGATAAATAAGAGATACAATTAATGGACTGTGCTGCATTTCATGAAGAGAGGAACACAAAAGTTGAAACACAATTAAAGTTGCGGAGTTCGACAATTTTTGTACTGAAACTAAAACTGGAAAAGTGTCATCCAACGAAATGGTCGGATTTGTCACACAAGTCTATTGACATGCTTTTTGACAAAGGTCCTTTACAGACATTACGTCATGACTTTGATTTTCCTAAAAATAGTGACAACAGAATTTTCTTAAAAAAAATTCTTTAAGCGACAAGTGCAAAACGGCGTATTCCAAGAAATTGATTAATTTGTATTAATCGCTTCCGCAGCAGTTTTACGGCTCAAAAAGGCATGTAAACTGGTAAAGGAAGAGAAGACACTACTAATATACGTGTAAATACTTTGGTGAAAGTTTGATATACGACGAAATGTCGAATAAGCACTTCTTAAGTCTAATTAAACGGATTTATATAAGGATAAAGCAGGCAGAAACTAATGCAATAAATGAATATAGTTGAAAAATAAACAAAGAGACGAAGCTTTGACCGGGCGTCTTGACGCGCGTAATTACAGTTTTAAAATACGTAACCGAACGCTGTTTACGTTTTCATGAAGCAAGTTCAAGGTTGTATTCAGAAGACAGCTTTGTCTTTTAGAGTTAATAGAAATGTTAAATGAATTATATAGCACAGCGCAGGATCATGTAAGACGCATCACGACCGAAGCATTCCAAGACCATTATCTGGGTTTCGGCACTCACAATGAATTAATCCCACTGGTGGCCTCCTAAAAAAACAAAAAAATATTTTTCATTTGCTTCAGACTGTACGTAAGACGAGTTACCTGTCAAATGTGCTCCGATTTGTTGTCATAAATAATGAGAAAGTGAAGGTCTCTTGGGTATCTTATGGACTCTGGTCGGTTTCAAGACAAAACTCCAAAGGAACTGTCATATTTTGTCGCCGCTACAAAATACAGGAAGCTGGCCTTTACATTGGCTTAGATTGATCGAGAGTTATGCAACGGCGCCAGTATGTAGAACAAGGTGAAGGGTGTAAAATAGGGGTATCCTATATATTAAATACAGAATTTTTTTAAATGCACGAGTTTCATGCACCTTAAATTTAAGAGCTGGAAGACACTGCGAAGTGTATTTTAAAAGCAACGTAATTTTGAGAATTAATGCAGAGTCTACGTGACATTTGCAGCTTTACAGAACATGGGGAAAATTTTAAGTACGAACGCCCTCTATTTATGTCCAAATCATTTGACAGTAATTAGGAATGCCGAGAATAGACAGCAACAGCAGTTCGATACCAGAGAAGTCGTATTACGAATGCTTTGCTTCCAGTCGCCAAAAATTCCAGTGATTCAAACGTGAAAAGGGAATATGAGACCCTAGCAATTATCAAAATCAAAATGTTTAATTTATCGTAGAAAACAGTTATGTGGTTAGACATTTTTTTTCGCCGGGACATATTTAAATCGAGAGAAATGCATCTTCACGTGTCTCTCACGCCTCCTTTTCCCTCAAAAAGCACTGGAGATAAAAGTCAGAGAAAATTTTATCAAAAGAATAAGATAGAAGAAGGGTGCGATATACGATTCATATGAGGAAGTGTCTGAGAATGAGTACTGTGTACATGGACCTCTCATAACAGTTGCCACACGAACTGATTTATCGGACAAATCTACCGAGAGTTCCAGATTTCTTCGAGACCCGAAGAAATTCTAAACGTGTTATAAGAAAATTTTAAAAACAGTGTAACTTCCGCACATTTCCTTCTCTATTAAAAATTTTGACGGCATTAATGTTGAGGGTATCTTATTCAAACTTAGGGTCTTGTGGGAAATTTTCTGTACCTGCACAGCACTTTAAGCTCTTCTGTTTCTAATATAATTATGAGACTCCATCCTGAACACAGAAATGGCTCATGAGATAACATTAATAGTCATAGTTAAGGTGGTGAAAGAGAGAGAAGATTTTCAAGATCGCAAAGTGTTAAGAAATGTTTGGTGACAATAATGTCTCAGGACAGCCAGGGATGCTACAATAAGCATCCAATGTCAAGTACAATAACCTAAATACAGAGTGTGCGGCAAGAAAACTGGGGTCGTTGGCTTTCGTGCAGACAGCGCGATCGCGATGGGCGAGTCATACTTAAAAATACATTTCATTAGGAGAATAGCTGAAGTACGTGTATTTTTTAGACAATGGAGACTAACAGTCCAATTAAGTACTTTATTTCAACCTAAAATTGGTAATCTTCAAGCTTTAAAACTCAATGAAGAAAACAATATATATTTATGATTAATGAAATTAATCATGTAATGATACAATGCGGATGACAATATATAATTATGTGATTAACCATAATTAATCATATAATTACACATTGTCTTCTTCACTGGGTTTTCAAGTTTAAGAGTCTGCAGATTTTATAATTTAGGTGGAAATATGTATCCCATTTAGACTGTTAGACTCTATTGCCTAATAAAGTTCCGAGGAGTCCACCACTATACAAACTACACCAGTCTGGACCAAAATCTAGCACCCATACGTTCTACGTACATCGTTTAACAGAACCATACTCCACACAACCATTTTTCACTTCTAACACTTTAAACTCATCACTGTTTTACCATTAATCAGACTTTTAACAAAAACTATATGATTTAACTGTTACCACCCTGAAGATGGTCACATGAGTGGCAGAAACATGTCGGTAGTCACTACATAATAAAATTATTAATAAAAACAAAGTGCGTTTGTTGGTCTTTTTAATAAGTTTTATACACCTAATTAATGCACGGAATATGGAACATATCACAAAGATAGGGTAGAGATGATGTAGATACTTAGGTTCTTACCACAAAATTACGAAAAGCGCTATTAGCTTCTTCATGTCTGTCTCTCTGCCCATCCGTCCGTCGGAATGAAACTACTCGGCTCCCACTGTACGGATTTTCATAAAATTTGTTATTCGAGTATTTTTAGAAAATATTAAAGGATACTTTACATGAAAACCTGTGTACATTTATGACAATATGTTACTCAATTCTTGTCAGAATAAGAAATTTCACAGACAAAATTGTAGAGAAAAAACACACATCTTATGTTCAAAAGCATTTTTCCCCCCGAAAGTCGTGCCCTTTATGAGATAACGTGGAGAAATATTGTACAGCCGGACATGCCACAAATGACAATGTAATACCATGCATGCACATTGCATACTGGATAACCAATGCTAAAAGAACACATTTGTAAAATTTAATAAAGCTTGCTTTATCCTCGGCAACAATGGTTAGGCGAACGCGCCTCAATATTACGTTATAGTACATTACCTGTCTTGTATTTATACACATCATCAACATACAAAGGGATGTCACACATAAAAATAGTAGGAATAACTTCATTTTAATATAAACAAGTCAGACATTGTAAGTATAATGTAACATTGAGGCGGATTCGTGCCACTATTGCTGCAGTGGAAAAGCAATGAGTATTACGTATTATGTGTGTGTACATTTGTAGCCTTAGGTATCCAGCATGAAATGCGCATGTGCGGTATTTTAATCTGTGACCTGCCCCCTTCTACAATATTTTTCCACATTAGCTCATACACGGCACGATTTTCAAAAAAAGTAACTGAATACGAAATGTCTTTATTTTCTCTAAAAAGTTTGAAAACTTTCTCAGTCTAAAAGAAATGAGCGAGATATGATAAAAATTTGTACTGGTCTTCATGTAGAGTACTCTTTATTCTTGTCAGATTTTAATTACACTTCAATTTTCTCAGCAGATTTTAGAAAAATCTCAAAATACCAAATTTCATGAAAATCCGTCCAGTGGGAGCCGAGTTGTTCCATGTGGACGGAAGGGCGGACGGAAAGACGGACAGGCATGACGAAGCTACAAGTCGCTTTTCGCAACTTTGCGAATTCGCCTAAAAAGTGCATGATTTAATATGCATGCAAGATGGTTTTGTCAGTAATACTGAATATAATGTTTATGAAACTTTTGAACTTCGACAAAAAAGCAAGAGCAAACAGATTACTTCGCCCTAAGCCCCTAAAATTTTCTAAGAAGTTGCTTTCTTCACTCGTATGTTAATATTCTGCTGACGATCACATGGTGTTCTCACCCTGTTTCTTCGGCATTTTTCAAAGAGTCGAGTTGGTGGGTTGGAATTTTTCCGGCTGCCTTCTTTTTGAAGTGAATTAGCGTCTTTAATAATTTCGTAACAGTTTCTTTGTCCTTACGCCTAATATATTGTCACATGCCTCTGTATAATTTTGTCTTGAATCTCTCGACTCATCGTAAAGGTATTCTAAAGGTTGACTTTATAGATACTTATCCACAGGGTGCTGCCATCTGCCACACTACAATTGTTCGAGCATTAACGTGCCACGTATTTTACCTTAATTGCGTGGACCAATTTTAAGTCTTAAATTTATCAAGCTTTGTTTATCCTCATCACTTCCACCCTTTTCACCCGTTTCTTCCCCCTTTTAGCTGCAGTTTTCTTCTAAGTACTCGTCATATTTCCTTCACTGGCAATGAGGGATACAGTTCGGCTCTTGTGAGGTTTCTATGTGACGGATCTCAGAACGATTCACTTTATAGGTAGCAGTACTTTCAGTCTCTTCTTAATTTCTTCCTTCAACACATATCTTCAGCTGATTGTTACCGTCCAGATGCTGCCACTCTTCGTAGTTAGCTGTTAATCTCCATAGGTTAAATTAAAGTTGTGAATCGTGCCGAGGATGATTATTGCAAATCCACTTACCATTATGTGTAGGCGTGATGAAATTTTGCTTCTCACCTGATTTGTTATGCATGAGGAGATTTTAAAAAAAACGCAAGAAGTAGTGTACTGCATCTGTTGTGTCTGGCTTTCTTTGTTCACCTGTCATAATCTTTTACAGATGATGCTTGTCATTTTGTATTAAAGGCTTGCCTTCCATCGCACGAGAACGTAAATTCCCATCTACGTTCTTTTACGCCCAATAGGAAAGAGACTGTTGCTCTATTGTATCAGAGTGGAATTTTCAAGAATCCCGAGCAAAAACTTTTATGAAATGGTGTGCAACAAAGGAAAACTACAATATTTATGAAAATAATAAGAAATGAGAATAATTTACGTCAGTTACAAACTTAGACTCTCCATCAAAACATACCTGGGTATACCGATTATATTGACTTGACTGTGAATCTACCTTAGATTGTCCGTCCAGCGGTTAAGCATTCTACAGCTGAGATCCTGCAGAGAACGTGGTGACAAATATGCTCATGAGACTTATAAGAGAAACATAAGTAGCGTGGAAAGCGTAAATGTGTTTTCCAAAGTACAGCCGGGGTGATGACTTCTAATATTTTGGCCAGGAAGGAGGATCCAGAGCCATAAGGCAAAACCATTTTCGATTTGGGGAAATTCAATGAACCGGGGCACCGTATCAGTGCCAAGACACTGCACTCAGAGATACCTGCTTTTGCAGTACGTATCAATACTGCTAAAATCCACTGAAAAGAAAGTGCTCTTGAATTAGTGTTAAATGCCATGTAACTCCTAACTTGCACTTGATATTACAGGCTTGCCGTCTCTTCGTATCTTACTGACAGCTCTGATTGATACTTCACTCGGCTTAGAAGCAACAGATACTCCAATAATTCTCAGTATCCTGACACTGAGTTTTAAAACGTTGGTTTCTGATGTAGCGCTTCCAGTGTCAGGGGGTTTGTAGTAGCGCTCAATGACGTAGCATTGCGCAAGAAATGAGCTACTTCAAAAAAATCGATAGTTATCACGAACTCTACGCAACATACGTGTCTCTCTCTATTTGCATTCATTTTATGGTACGTCGCTCAAAAAAAAAAAGGCTTCTCCATTCGCACTCGTTTTTCACGGCATGTCGCTCATACGCAGGTGTTTCTCTACTTGCAGTCACTTTCACGGTACGTCGCTCAGGCACATGTGTTTCTCTTTTGGCACTCACTTTCACGATACGTCGCTCAGACACATGTGTTTCTCTATATGCATTAACTCTCAAGGTACATTGCTCAGACACACGTGTTTCTCTATTTGCACTCATTTTCACGGTACGTCGTTCAGACACACGTGTTTCTCTATATGCACTAACTCTCAAGGTACGTCGCTCAGACACACGCGTTTCTCTATTTGCACTCATTTTCACGGTACGTCGCTCAGACACACGTGTTTCTCTGTTGGCACTCACTTTCACCGTACGTCGCTCAGACACGTAGGCTTATATGTGCGCAAAACCACGGCACGTCCCACACATAAGAGTGTTTCTCCGCTTTTGATGTCACAGCACGTCGCTAACAGGTACGTTTCTCTGTTCGTGTTCAGTACCCTGGCACACATATTACTGAAGATTTGATGAAGGATCAATAAAACCCTCATAATTGACAAGCACAAGATTCATAAACAAACTTAAATTTGTATTAGAAAACTCTTTCACCAGAACAGAACCATCGACCATTGAAGAAATAATTGAGGTTCGTGATCACGCTTGAGTTCTAATCTACAAACCCTTTTCACGATTTTATAAATCTTTATTTGAATCTTCCTGCAGCGGTGGTAACAAATTTTGTGGAATGAATCACAGGCCAACGAAAAGGTTTCTTGGGTTCAGTCCCCATTTTGTGGTCTGAAACACGACACACAAAACGCTATCATAGTTTCGGTCTCCATTTTACTCTCATGTGAACAATTGTACTTGTATTGGCTGTCGTTGGAATTACGTCACTTATGCCATGGATTAAAAACCCCTGTTTGAATTCTTTTTCAAATGGTGTAAATATAATTTACATATGCCATTTGGTTTCTGTGAAATAACTTTTTGAAATACTTCATACCAGTGTACATTCTGCCTATAAGCCAGAAACAAGACCGCTGCAATTAGAGTGCATGACTGGGTTTCTGCTGGCATACTAATAAAAATGGAACTCTTGCACTGAGAAATTCCAATGGAGCGACGCCGCACAGTATGAACCTAGTCACAGTGTAGTCGATTTGAAAATTATATTTAGTTGCCAACATTCCAGTTTTTACTCAAACAGTTTAAGTTATGATCGAATAGTTATGATTTTAACGCAAAGGATATATCGAATTTGCCTACGGTTTACAACCTCTAGATTACGATTTCGAATTCGGGCTAAATAATCGCAGAATAGTTCATACATACATTAGTACATGCGTGCTTAAATTTACATTCCTGAAAATGCCAAATTTCAATGGAACAGACGTAAAGATATCATGATTCTGAAGAAATAGGCTTAAATCGGTTAAGCATGTGTTTACGTTTCGAATGTCCCGGTGTCGAAAGAGAGGGATTGGTTTAAGAAAATGTAACTAAGTAGCTTAAAGAAATCCATGTAAATAAAAAACTTTGGTTCTTGGCTAATGCGTTAGATGTCTCTGAAGACTGGTGTAACTCTTTTAAGGAGGTAACTTCCGTCTCGCAGGAGAATCGACATGGCTATTTATCTGCTAATTGTGGAAGACTGCAAACAGCTTAATTCGTGGCTACAATCTATAATTTCTAGCACTAATATATTAACTGTGGAAGACCGCATACTGAGTTGTGACTATAATCTAGAAATTATTGAACTAATGTTCTAACTGTGAAAGACTGCATGCAGGCTTTAGTTGTGGCAATAATCTGGAAGTCCCACTTATGGTTCATATTTTTCTTTATGGTGTTTGCTTGTTCTTACTCCCGGTAAATTAATTTCATCATTATGCAAAGTATGTACCGATTAAAATGCAATATGCATTGATTTTCTTGGACCGTGTTTTCTTAAAATCGACAGTGAACTTAAAAATAAATGACAATAAGTAATATCAGCCTTTCACGCCGTTATGAACAAAATAATTTTCAGACAGATTTTGCCTATTTGGACGTTGCTACACTTTTTGTTTCGACACTATGACAGTAACCTAGCCACGTTCTGGATGTACCGAATCCAAACGTATGATAAACGTATACCTTCATTTTGTCGTCTAGGTCCAATATTTTGTTTATTTAAATATATTTTCGGATGCGATCCTAAAAATTTAGGAATGCTCTGAGCTTGTATTATCAGTGCAGTCTGCTGCATATTATCTTCCAGCAAGTCCTTCCTTACGTGTGAAAGGCAACGCACCATATCAACAACATCGAACAAACCAAACAAACTCAGGGCTGAGAGACGCGCGAAGGGCAAATGGACCGCCCATCGCGCCTTATCCTTTTCTGTACATTTATGGGCTGTGACATGAGCAGTGAACTGGTGGGTCCACATGTTAAAACACATCCTCATCTTACAGCCTTCATACTGGCCCGATGGTACCATTAATAACAGCTTACAGCCTGAACAGCAATACTCTTTTACTCAATGTTCCCCAATTGCCACAAGAGCAAAATTTTTTTGGAAGGTTCCAGGACTTCGCCCGACTGTATCTTATTAAGAGTTGCTTTGAAGGTAAGAGAAGAATTGACCAATTGTGCAGTGGCAGCGACAGGGGGAAACTAAAAAGCATTCGGAGGAATCTATGTCCAAATACCTTTCTGTCCTTCACAATACCAACACGGAGTAGTTCGGGCTCAAATCCGCGTTCATGCGGTGACAGGCTTGCCAATAACCGCCTTCTAAAAGCCTAAAATTCGACTAATTGATATTTAAATATACTAGTCCGATCTTACAGTCAATAAATTCATTTCCATAACAGGCGTTTAATGCCGTCGAGGGAAAAGATTTCTTGTCAGGATAGCAAAAAATGCGTCACATTCCGAGAGAACAAAGTAAAGATTTTTTATAATGTTTAAAGCAAGTGATACTTCAAAGGGTTAAGACATATCTTTCTCTAAATAGATAGGTTCAGTCCCTTGTGTATTTGCCATTGTCATTGCAAGAAACATAACCAAATATTTCATAATGTAATCATGGTTCCTTGTCCTCTTTGCTTTTTCCTTCGTTATATTTTACTGCATTTCATTCATTCCTCTTGCTCATCAGCAGTAAATAGATGTCAGTGGCTATCTTCAGATTACGGCCCTTTACCCCCTTGGAAAGAGTCCACGGTGCCCATTGAGGAAGAAGCTCTGCGGGTCCCAGGAATGATCTGGACTCGGTGACAAAGATAAAAGGCTCTGCTTCTGCCAAAAATCGAATCGTTCTTTGGCCATCCAGTCTGTTGCCTATGCAATATACCGATTGAGCTATCCCGGCTCTCAGATTATAATAAATCTTAGTTTCATATATCAGGTTCCGAGTGTAAGCTACAGAGGCGAACGGTGTAAATACAGTGATGACATTAAGCTTCAATGGGCTGTTCCGTTTGTGTTCCAGCACATCTTGTAATTTACGGGAAGTACATACAAGCAAACTAATTAGAATATTAGGATATCAGAGAAGAGAACAAGTTTATCTCACCGGATGGCTTCATAAAACGTACTTTTTTGTACTGAAGTGCAGAAGTGTAATCAAACTTGAAAGGGTGAAGGGGTAAGGGTGGGAGGGAAGAGTTAAAATAATTATATGACCTTCTCGCTTGAAATCTGTGCGCAGTCTAGAGGCAATAAGTGGGTAACGTAAAGAGATGCCGAAGAACAGTGTAGAGATATGTCAAGTTAAATGGACCGTAAAAAGATGTCAGTGCTAATGATGAATCATTTTCTTTATCCGGCAAGCAACTGTCCCTGCAGTGTAGCGCCACCTAGTGTTATAAAACGATAGAGCACAATTTACTGTTATGTTATTAATCTTTCTTTCTCATTCCGACCTCTTTTTACCAACTCATTGTAGGTGTCGAGAGTTACTGATGCGTCTGATCACACTCAGTGACACATGTACACTCGGTAGGACTCCTCTTTACGACGAATCAGCCCATCGCTGAGACTTCTACGTGAAAACACAACACTCACAAGAGACAGGCGTCCATGCTACATGTGGAATTCGAATTCGCAATCCCAGCAAGATAGCGGCGGCAAACCCAGGCCTTAGACCGCGCAGCCACTGGGATCGGCCGTTATTAATCAAATACGTATTTACTTCTTGTTCTTCCAGCTCATGGATTCGGAGTTGAAAGCCCATTCCCAGTTTCGGAAGTTTTGAAACTTGTCTGCACATTTACCTGAGAGTGTCATCCATCTGTCAGTACTTAGAAAAGGTACAGAATGCCTAATGTTTGCGGTGTTTTAAAGAAGTATTCCACAAGCTGTTTACTCGTGGATCCCTTTCGGCTTCGAAAAATAAGCAGGGATCCTCACGTTATTTCTCATGTAAATATAGTTGTCCGGATGATACTTATCTCAGAACTGATTTTAGATACATAATACATACCAGTAGCATACGTAACAATATATTCTATGATTAGACCTTAATTAAAAAGATTGTAGCTCACTTCGAGTACAGAAGCTTTTGTGATTAGATATTCTGAAGTTCATACGAAATAAACACATCGCCAATTAAAGAAGTCTCTCGATTATATTTAACAAAACACTATTTCTTTAATTTAAAAAACAAGTAAACTTTATAGTATCCATTACAAAAATGTATCCACGGATCCCCTAGAAACTGGTGGTGGATCGCTTGGGATCCGCGCAACACACTTTTTGAACCACTGTTATAAAGTGTTGTTTGCCTATCTATGATACATTTTAAATTACGTAAAATCTGAATTAATAAATGCATTTAGAATTTTCTCTGTGAAAGTGGCACATGTGCACCTATGGCAATGCGACAGATATCGATTTTGTTCACAAACTCCTTTTCTGACACTACCAAAACAAGATTATTTGTAGGATACGACAATGCTCAAAATTTTGTTTTCGTACAGTCGAGAGGGGAGGGGGGGGGGCGGTCGAAAATTTCCAAAGTGATGCTGTACTGGCATCCTATCCGAACTTGGCGCCACATGTCCTAAATGGAAGGCCCTTGGATGGTAGCAGTGCCCTTTCATACTTCTTTCTTCTTTCACGTATTAACTTTGTACTATGAATACGGAAATGTAACAATTTAAAACACTACAAGCCTTAATTATCCAAGACATTAACAGAGTCACGAGATGGAAAACATTCCGGCCATTGCAAGATTCTCTCTAAAGTTATATGGTCTTCCAGACAACAAGTCCTAACATGCACACGTTTATTCTTCATTAGCTTCCGTTTAAAACACGGCGTATTCGCGTGTACACGAACCAAACCTTCTTCGACTTTTCTACTTCGACCTTAAAATTCACCTCTCCGCACACTGTACAATACCAATCCTAAAGCGTCGAAACAGTGTTATGAAAGTCAGGCCTAATGTCGAAAACCTCAATGGTATGACTGTCGTCCAGCAAATCTGTTCCAATGACTTACCGGCGCTTCTACTCGACTGCGTCCCAACGCTGCCTCCTGGACTGGACGGCTCCGAGCCAGACTGTGAGACAGCCTCCTGCTTCACGCTGAAACACAAAGTCACACCAGTACGTTAAGTCTATCAGGGAACGAGCAGTTTGGTTCGGATCGACCAAGCACAACTCCTACATCACATCCCAAGTTACACGCACGTTCTGCAAAATAGCTTAGTGCACAAAGACTGTAAGTAACATTCAACGTGTACAAGTAGAGGTAGAAGCCATTTTACCACAGCTTTGACAATCTGAAGTATAAAATCATTAGAGCCTAAATATTACAGTATTTAATATTTCAGTTTCTACTTCAAACAAACTATTTTAATTTTTTATGTTTTCATTCATAGCGTTGTGTATCAGCCTTAATCATTAAAACATAACAAAAACTATCAAAACACATGTTCTAAATGTTATTAAAATTAAACACTCTACACGTTTCGGCCTTGAAACACCATCCTTATGAGAAATTTTGTACCAAAAGCAAGGCTGTATGGATTGTCTTATTTTGTGTTTTTGCACCCCTTTGACCAACAAACATGTCAAAATTTGAAAAATGATAGAAATATTATGCACTCAAAAACTAAAATTATTAAAATTATTAAGGAACATATGTGCCTTGCATAAGTTAATATGTAGCACAAAATAAGGAGATTAAGTATGAAATAATGAGTTATATTAAAACACAGAAAATATCAAAACCACAGGCTTTTAAATGTACTGCAATTTACGTATTTGCAGGCGTATATATAGATGTATTCTAGATTCTGCTGCTATGCCACATTATGTTCAATTTATTCATTTGTATGTAATTTTTAAATCTGGAAAACATAAGGTCAACATAAACAAAAGTGAGGTGCCTTCGTAAATTCATAAGCCAAAGTAAGTCTTATGCGTAGTATTAATAAAATTTTGCAGTGATAGAAACAACGAGAGAGGAATATAGGAAAAACTTATAACAAAATGTTTATAACCATTCTTTGAACTTTAAGTTACGCATTTACTCTCTCAAAATTAAAAAAAAAAAAAAAAATCGAGCCAAAAGTCAACGATGTGCACACAAAAATACACAGTTTTCAAGTACTTTCAAAACCTAAGCAATGTATTTTTTACTGCTGTCAGGCCTTCATTTTGGAGTTAGCAAGACAGCCAATGTACGCAAAAAAGCAACATTGAGGCGTTACGACGTAACTATTTTTGCCGTGCGTGAATCTGCAACCTTAAGATATCCAGCATACAACGCGCATGCGCTGTACTACATTGGCGCCTCTGGCCCGTCCGGATCTACCATATTTTTTCCACGTTGTCCGATAAACGGCACGATTTTCAGGAGAATGTTACTGAACACAAAACGTGTCTTTATGTAAAGTAGACGTTCCTCGACGGATTTTCGAAAAATACCCATATATGAAGTTTCATGAAAATTCGTCCAGTGGGAAGCCAAGCTGTTCCATGCGGAGGCAGAGTCGGACAGACGGACAGGTATGACGAAACTAGCAGTCGCTTTTCGCAATTTTGTGAAAGTGCCTAAAAAAAGCCTTATGTGGAGACGACGTCCCTCTATGACTTAGAGTTTGCCATATTTTCATAACGTGGTGTTCTACAAAAAGTCAACCAAAAGTGAGTTACGTAAAAATCGGCTCAGAAAGGGTAATATTTTACTTAACAGCGTTCTGTTAACATACGGCATTCTTCATTACTTCGTAATTAACACGTGCAAAGTAAAGAATAACGCAGTTTCTGGATTCTTGCCGATTTTGCTCCACTATTTTTTTTTGTTTCACAGCGGTGAATACTTAATTTTAAGATTTGTTGAATAATTATCCTGAACATTTTGTTATATAAGCTTTCCGTTTTTATTACTATTATTTTGTGTTTGAAATTTTATCTGAACACGATGCTTAATTATTTATTCGACATATAAATTTACGCAATGATCTTTAGCCTCACTTTTCGCGCAAAACAAACATTCCATTTTTCACATTTACACGTTGCATGCAAATGCAGTATTGATTTTGAGTTAATATTGGCAACTTAAAAAAACTTTGTTAAGCAAACATAAGGCTTTAGTTAGTAAAACTAATGATGCACATTCACAATGCTGCAAACGCTGTCTTACGAACATTCACAAAATCAGTTATGCTACTACTGACGTATACTTGTGACAGTATATTTTGAGGATATTAAACTATGTTTTCAGTATTTAATATTATCCATGTTACGTGCAGTAAGATGATTTTACACGGTTTAGTCCAACGACTGTTGTTGGAATACACATAAAAATTATGTTTTCAATACTTCGAGATTTCTTTGACTACTAAATAATAGAAGTAGGCCTATTATGTATGTCGTCACAACACGACGAAACCGTCTTGATTATTCTGAGTTCGATACGACCCTAAGTAGAACAGAGAAGGAATCGTGGTCGTTAGAATCAAGAAACTCAAGACGCTGGAAGTGGTTTAGTAATACCATCCTGCATAATCAGTATACAGTAATAAGGAGTCCATGACTCAGCATATTTAGTGCATCGTTTAGGTGTCTAGGGTGCCGTGTAATGCTTCTGTTGTATGAATATCTCCTTACAGGGTCTATATGACTGTGGAAGTGTTTTACACACAGCGATTATCTCCCTCTTCAGGTTAGTCTGACTACCCTGAAGATGGAGATAGAAAACTCTTTCGAACATCTGTAACAATTTATAGTCCTACGCGGCGTCTTGTTCCAAGAACCTTAAATCAAAGAAACCTCCTTGCTGTATGGGCGATATCTGATAATAAAGACACGACTTGGTACATCAGGTGCTGCAGTGGCGGTACCATATTAGCCAGCAAGTGATAAGAGCCGAGACAAACACTGCTTGTTCTTAGCGATATTGGTAACTCAGAAGAAACTTTGCGTCAAACGAAGCAAAATGAATGCATCACAATCGTAAGCCAATACCACTGAAGTACAACAATAGTCAAATTAAACTTTTGTTATCAAGACCCCACGTTGTTTCGACCTGATCCGACCATCGTCAGGGAGTTACCTTCCAAAAACATAGGTCTATGTCTTGCGTACTGCTGTCGGCTGAGGTACGGTTTGCTTGCAAGGCAGTGCACATCACATTCTGAATTGAATACAGCTACACCAGTGATGACCAATCCGTGGTCTGCCGGCCTAATTTATGTGGCGCGCGACAGTTTCTGAAGCTACTTAACTAATGCTTCCCTGTAAGAATGAAGGACAAATTTGAACGGTTTGGTGAGCTTGGCACAAATAGTTAAATTTAATAAATAATATCTAAGTTGCAACCGGCCTTCGTGCTTACGATAGGGGCAAACACCGTTTGTTGGAACCTTTAGTGGGAGGCGTGAGAAAAACACAGAACGGTGAGCTGCAACATTTGTCTACCTTATTTAACGTTATCCATGTTCCGTGCAATAAACTGACTGTACAGTACTTAATCTAACCAATTGCACGTGTAACCACAGTATATCTTTTTTCTTCCTCTTTCCTCTTTGATTAGTGCATTCTTGCAGGCGTGTTTGCAAAATTGCCAAAGCGACTATTAGCTTCGTCTGTCTGTCTGTCTGTCGTCCGCATGGAACAACTCGGCTCCCACTGGAGGGATTGTCATGAAATTTAATTTGTATTTTCCAAAATAGGACAAGAAAATTGAACTTTTATTAAAATCTGACAAAAACGACGCCTACTTTACATGAAGGTCAATGTACACTTATGATAATATCTGGCTGAATTCTTCTTAGAATAAGAAATATTTTAGACAAAATTGTAACCGAATTCAAAACACATATTATGTTCAAAAACGTATTTCTGAATATCATACCTTTTATGAGATAATGTGGAAAAATGTGATAGAGCCAGACAGGCCACAGATTATAAACAATACGGCACAGGAAAGATGTAATTTGCATGCCGAATAACTTTGGCAAGAACAGAAACACACATTCATAATATTTAATACATTCTGCTTTCCACGACAAAAGTGGTTACGCGAACGCGCCTCAATGTTGCGTTGTACGTACTTTGCTTATCGTGTTTAAACTTTTGTCGGAGTTTCTTATGTTTGCATTACTGGAAATAAAGTAACATGCACATTCTTGTAACTTACATTTCCGAATGGATGTTAATATACATTGGAAAAGGAGACTGGAATTCCCAGTCCATTATCTGGATTTTGTTCTAAATTTCCGAAATTATAAACATCAACTAGGAGAGAAATAAGTGCACATGCCATGAAGGCACAGAGGGCGAGTAGAGGTATAGGTGTACCTAGTGTAAACCTCGGCGTCAGATGGGAATGGCTGGTCGACACAAGGACCCGGCCGCTTCACCCTGGGTATTTATTGTACGCACAGGAGACTGGGTGGTCCCTAGAGATGGTACGGACGGGACTGGAGAATAGAGAACTCCTTGCCCTACCGGGGGTCAACCTCGAACCGTCCAGCAGGCAGCAAGTCGCTGCACCGAATGAGCTATCCCACCCTTCCTCAGGGTCTTGAATTCCAAATAAGCGATAAGTGTTTTAGGATGTGTTCCGAATGACATGTTTTAAAAATTCACTCTTCCAGTCTAAGCAACATAAAGACAGTTCCGATGCTGCAGAACCAGGCGCAGGAGACTTGGAAACTAATCCGTCTAACCCGCGAGAAAGATTAAAAAAAAATAAATTTTATATATAAAGATGAAATGGTTTCTTGTCCGTTTTTGTTTGTAAGTACGTATGGAACTTATACAAATTTACATTTCTAAACCGATCTGAACCAAACTTTGCACATGTCTCCCCCTTGGTCTGAAAGAGACCATACGGTATGTATGGGCCCGAAATTCTTGACCTCTTCGACCTTCTGGGCCCTTTTTTCTTTTGGTACCACTGCAGAATCATGGGCACAAGATGGCTGCCGGCGCGACCGTTTTCCGCGATACCCTTATATCCGTGGTTCCAGCTGGTGTTCGCGTGACGTCACCGACATTACGTTGTCGCTGACGGCGGAGTCATCCGCGGCAGCCTTATGTCGGTGATTCTAGCGGGAGTTCCCCTAACGTCGCGGAAATTACGTCGTAGTAGACGACAGATTCATCCGCTACAGCGTCGTATCCCTTATTCCAGCGGGTGTTCGCGTCGCATCTCGGATATTACGTTCAACCGGGCGACGGGGCCATCCGCCACAGCGTTATATCCCTCATTCTAGCTTCTGTTTCTGTGCCCAACAGGAAATCACACCCTGGCAGACGACAGTTGCGCGTTCCTACTCCAAGTGTCCATAATGCGTAACGTAATGTCGGTAATGCGTACGATACGCTGGGACGTGAACGGGATTCATGCGCTTGCAATTCGGAACCTCATCAGACGGGAAGGAAGTGACTAAGGAATTGAAATTATACAAATAACGTCTAACCTATGCAACCTTTGTCCCTCCATGTGATTTCAAATATCTGCTTTCGCAGTTTCTCATCCCGGGCAACGCCGGGTACCCCCGCTAGTAAATAAATAAACATTATGTGTTTTATAGTAAAGTTGGCGTAATCTAGTTTTTAAGGCGCAACAGCCCTACTTCGGACCCAGGACGCCTTGTTATCAAGGCTTCATAATCACACTCAGATACACCACACAACCAGTAGAGGACTCCTCTGGACGAGGGATTGGCCCACTGCAGAGACCTCTACCTGACAACACACAACACTCACAACAGACTGACAGCCATGCACCCAGAGGGATTCGAAGCCGCAATCTCAGCAAGCAAGCGGACGCATACCTAGGCCTTACACCGCGCACCCACCGGGATAAGTATACTCCTCTATTACGTATAAAAAACGTGACTAGAATAAAGTCATCATACGCATCCTGCATAAAGAATGTCAGTAAACGCCAATTTCCAAAATACGCTGACAATTCACTTAAGATGTTCTTGCCCTGAATTGGAGCAACAGTTACAGCTGGTTTATCTCCACTGCCTTATATTGCTTTTTTGTATTTACAATTAAATTCGCCCATTATATAAGGTAAGCATTGCTACATTTCAGAGGTCTCAGGTCGGAAATGCATTTGTTACCATACTCGGGGCTATGCTACATCTTGAAAACAGCCCTACGTGTTTCAGCCTAATTGCATCTTCCTCAAGGACATATTGAGTGAGTTGTTTAATTTACATTACAACACTAACAATGATGTAATTATCATCAGATACTACATTGTGCTATATTACACTGGTTCTTTATACCCCATTGTTTACGTAATCCAATTCACTGATTTGATTAATCGTGATTTACTCTTCCACTTTGTGCATTCACTGTTTGTATAATGTATTAAATTTTCATAAATGTTCTCTGTGAGTCAATATTAAAACATAAGTGACTTTTATTGTGACAAAATTTTCCTCTATTCGTGTTCAAGTATTTTTATAAATATGTACAAAAATATCGTTTTTCTAATCACTTTAAAAAATAAACGTGCAGGTAAAGTGAACATTAGGCTACTTGTTATTTAATCTGTCTTGCGCCTGACATTCCCTATTCCCTGTTACCCATTCCCGCTAACATTCAACATACTGACAGCCAGTTATCTGTTCAGCCACTTTCTTTCTATTCCAAACGAGACATTAAATTTACAATGCACTTTCTCTTAAGCCAGCTTATTGTCTTTGTGGCACATGAGTACTAGTATGTCCTATTTCTATTTTACATTCAACCGCCCCTTCTCTGGCATGGTAAACTCTTTCCATGATAAATAGGAAAATATCAGGACGAAATATAATTGAAGAAAATAAATTCACAGAATTTCAAATGACCCTACGCGAATTAATAAGATACTGTATCCACAGGAACTTAAAAAGTACTTATTTTTTAGTAAAATCTGACGTTCCTACAACTGTGACTGTGAAGGCAGCGGTATCCTGTCATGTCAAGCCGCTACCATATCCACTGAAGGAGGAAGCAGAAAGCTCCTCCGAAATATCGACTTATATCTACCGATTTACACGGTGCCAAATTAAAAAAATGTAAAATAGTATCACTATATTCGTACACAAAGTCGCAACTCAAAGGAATACCAAAGTTTGTAAACTGATAATACTGAGTATCCCTACACTGTAAAAGAAAATAATAATTTTATTTGTACAGTCAAACACAATAATATTTTATTTACCTTATTGGCTACCAGTTTCGGTCATTAGGCCATTATCAGGCCATCCATATATAAAATTTTTAAAAGAAGCTACATGTGGTACACATTAAATTCCAATGTCCTATGGAACCCCATGAAACTTAAACCGGTGTTAAAATCTGTTAGAACCTTGAATTATATTGCCTGTGATGTAATAATAGTATTGTGAAGATCTGAAATTAAATTGAAGTTAAAATTGGTAAATAAAACATAACACTTAGTTTGGAACCTGTTAAATATATATATATATATATATATATATAAGTACAGTAAAGTAAAGTTCACTCTAAAACAGGACACGAAGGCCCAGAGGGGGAGTAGGTCGGCGCTAGTTGGGGTGGGTGGTCAACGCCACTCCTCGGCCGCTTTACCCCCGGGAAAGAGACCCGGTATCCATTGTATAGGAGTCTGGATAGGCCCCAGGGCCGGTTTGGACGGGTGCGGAAAATCTCGTATCCACCGGGATTTAATCCCTGAGCCGTCCATGCCGTAGTGAGTCGCTATACCGACTACGCTATCCCGGCCCACAGTATGTATGTATGAATGTATGTATGTATGTATGTATGTATGTATGTATGTATGTATGTATGTATGTATGTATGTATGTATGTATGTATGTATGTATGTATGTAT
>Ga0268261_10000731_pt1 | contig 21285 bp, 1 predicted proteins | sample TergutNc150P1_FD_190353 | JGI IMG/M metagenome (GOLD analysis project Ga0268261, IMG submission 190353) | Nasutitermes corniger P1 segment gut microbial community from laboratory colony in Florida, USA - Nc150 P1 (SPAdes) (version 2) | ecosystem: Host-associated > Arthropoda: Insects > Digestive...
ACTCAATGATTTTCGCCTTATTAATTTAGAGACTCTAACTGTCCTGGCCTATTCCTTTAGAGACTCTAAGAGATTGCCTTATTAATTTAGAGACACTAACTGTCCTGGCCTATAAATTTAGAGCCTCTAAGTGTTCCACGTTATTAATTTAGAGACTCTAACTCTCTTGGCCTATTCCTTTAGAGACTCTAATTTTTTCGCCTTATTAATTTAGAGACCCTAACACTCCTGCACTATTCCTTTAGAGACTGAGGCTTTCGCCTTATTCATTTAGAGACCCTAACTGTCCTGGCCTATTCCTTTAGGGTCTCTATGAGTTTCGCCTTATTAAATTAGAGACTCTAACTGTCCTGGCCTTTTCCTTTAGAGAATCTAATTGTTTCGCCTTATTAATTTTGAGACTCTAACTCTCCTGGCCTAATCCTATAGAGACTCTAAGTGTTTCGCCTTATTAATTTAGAGACACTAAGAGTCCTGGCCTAATCCTTTAGAGAGTCTAAGAGTTTCGCCTTATTAATTTAGGGACTTTAACAGTCCTGGCCTATTCCTTTAGAGACTCTAAGTGTTTCGCCTTATTAATTTACAGACTCTAACGGTCCTGGTCTATTCTTTAGAGACTCTAAGTTTTTCGCCTTATTACTTTAGAGACCCTAACTGTCCTGGCCTATTCCTTTAGAGACTCTAAGTGTTTCGCCTTATTAATTTAGAGACTCCAACAGTCCTTGCCTATTCCTTCAGAGACTCTAAGGGATTCGCCTTATTAATTTAGAGCCCCTAACTGTCCTGCACTATTCCTTTAGAGAATGAGGCTTTCGCCTGAATAATTTAGAGTCTCCAACTGTCCTGGCCTATTCCTTTAGAGACTCTAAGATTTTCGCCTTATTAATTTAGAGACTCTAAATGTCCTGGCCAATTCCTTTAGAGACTCTAAGTTTTTCGCCTTATTAATCTAGAGAATCTAACTGTCCTGGCCTATTCCTTTAGGGACTCTAAGTTTTTCGCCTTATTAATTTAGAGACACTTAATGTCCTGGCCCAATTCTTTAGAGACTCTAAGAGTTTCGCTTTATTAAATTAGAAACGCTAACTGTCCTGGCCTATTCCTTTAGAGAGTCTAAGAATTTCGGCTTATTTAATTAGAGACTCTAACTTTCCTGGCCAATATCCTTAGAGTCTCTAAGAGTTTCGCCTTATGAATTTAGAGCCCCTAAATCTCCTGCACTATTTCTTTAGAGACTGAGAATTTCGCCTTAATAATTTAGAGACTCTAACTGTCCTGGCCTATTTCCTTAGAGACTCTAAGTGTTTAGCCTTATTAATTCAGAGACTCTAACACTCCTGGCCTTTGCGTTTAGAGACCCTAAGTGTTCCGCCTTAATAATTTAGAGACTCTAACTGTCCTGGCCTAATCCTTTAGAGACTTTAAGTGTTTCGCCTTATTAATTTAGAGAATCTAACTGTCCTGGCCTATTCCTTTAGAGACTCTGAGTGTTTCGCATTATTAATTTAGAGACACTAAATGTCCTTGCCTATAACTTTATAGACTCTAAGAGTTTCGCCTTATTAATTTTGAGATCCTAACTGTACTGGCCTATTCCTTTAGAGACTCTAAGTGTTTCGCCTTAGTAATTTAGAGTCTCTGACCCTCCTGGCCTATTCTTTAGAGACTCTGAAAATTTCGCCTTATTAATTTAGAGACTCTAACTCTGCTGCACTATTCCTTTAGACACTGAGACTTTCGCCTTATACATTTAGAGACCCTAACTGTCTTGGCCTATTCCTTTAGAGAATCTAAGTGTTTCGCCTTATTAATTTAGAGACACTAAATGTACTGGCCTATTCCTTTAGAGACTCTAAGGGTTTCGCCTTTTTAATTTTGAGACTCTAACTGTCCTGGCCTATTACTTTAGAGACTCAAAGAATTTCGCCTTATTAATTTAGAGACTGTAACAGCCCTGGCCTATTCTTTTAGAGACTCTAAGTCTTTCGCCTTATTAATTTAGAGACCCTAACTATCCTGCACTATTCCTTTAGAGACTGAGACTTTCGCCTTTTTCATTTAGAGACACTAACTCTCCTGGCCTATTCCTTTAGAGACTCTAAGAGGTTCGCCTTAATAATTTAGAGTCTTTAACTTTCCTGGCCTATTCTTTAGAGACTCTAAGGGTTCCGCCTTATTAATTTAGAGACCCTAACTACCCTAGCCTATTCATTTAGAGACTCTGAGTGTTTCGCCTTATTAATTTAGAGACTCTAACTGTCCTGGCCTATAACTTTAGAGACTCTATCAGTTTCGCCTTATTAATTTAGTGACTCTAAATGTCCTGGCCTATTCCTTTAGAGACTATACGATTTTCGCCTTATTAGTTTAGAGACCCTAACACTCCTGGCCTATTCCTTTTGAGACACTATAAGTTTCGCCTTATTAATTTAGGGAATCTAACTGTCCTGGCCTTTTCCTTTAGAGACTCTAAGAGATTCGCCTTATTAATATAGAGACACTAACTGTCCTGCCTATTCCTTTAGAGACTCTAAGAGTTTCGCCTTATTAATTTAGGGACTCTGACTCTCCTGGCCTATTCCTTTAGAGACTCTAAGAGTTTCGCAGTATTAATTTAGAGACTCTAACTCTCCTGGCCTATAACTTTAGAGACTCTAAGCGTTTCACTTTATTAATTTAGAGACTCTAACTGACCTGGCCTATTCCTTTAGAGACTCTAAGTGTTTCGCCTTATAAATTTAGAGCCCCTAACTGTCCTGCACTATTTCTTTAGAGGCTGAGGCTTTCGCCTTATTAATTTAGAGTCTCTAACTGTCCTGGCCTATTCCTTTAGAGACTCTAATTGTTTCGCCTTATTAATTTAGAGACTCTAACTGTCCTGGCCCATTCATGTAGAGGCTCTAAGATTTTCGCCTTATTAATTTACAGACTCTAACTGTCCTGGTCTATTCCTTTAGAGACTCTAAGAGTTTCGCCGTATTAATTTAGAGACCCTAACTGTCCTGGCCTATTCCTTTAGAGACTCTAAAAGTTTCGCCTTATTAATTTAGAGATTCTTCCTCTCCTGGCCTTTTTCTTTAGGGACCCTAAGAATTTCGCCTTATTAAATTAGAGCCCCTAACTGTCCTGCAGTATTACTTTAGAGACTGAGGCTTTCGCCTTATTAATTTAGAGTCTCTAACTCTCCTGGCCTATTCCTTTAGAAACTGTAAGATTTTCGCCTTATTAATTTTGAGACTCTAACACTCCTGGCCTATTTCTTTAGAGACTCTAAGTGTTTCGCTTTATTAATTTAGAGACTCTAACCGTCCCGGCCTATTCCTTTAGAGACTCTAATAGTTTCGCCTTATTAATTTAGAGACCCTAATTGTCCTGGCCTATTTCTTCAGAGATCCTAAGAGTTTCTTCTTATTAATTTAGAGACACTAACTCTCCTGGCCTATTACTTTAGAGACTCTAATAGTTTCGCCTTATTAATTTAGAGACTCTTAATCTCCTGGCCTATTTCTTTAGAGGCTCTAAAATTTTCTCATTATTAATGTACAGACTCTAAATCTCATGGCCTATTCCTTTAGAGACTCTAAGAGTTTCGTCTTATTAATTTAGAGACCCTAACTGTCCTGGCATATTCCTTTGGAGACTCTAAGAGTTTCGTCTTATTAATTTAGAGACACTAACTCTCCTGTCCTATTCTTTTAGAGACTCTAAGAGATTCGCCTTATTAATTTAGAGACCCTAACAGTCCTGGCCTAAAACTTTAGAGACTCTATCAGTTTCGCCTTATTAATTTAGAGACTCGAACTCTCCTGGCCTACTCCTTTAGAGACCCTAAGATTTTCGCCTTATTAATTTAGAGACTCTAACACTCCTGGCCTATGCCTTTAGAGACTCTAAGGTTTTCGCCTTATTAAATAAGAGACTCTAAATTTCCTGGCCTATTCCTTTAGAGACTCTAAGTGTTTCGCTTTATTAATTTAGAGACTAATTTTCCTGGCCTCTTCCTTCAGAGACTCTAAGTGTTTCGCCTTAATAATTTAGAGACTCTAAATATCCTGGCCTATTCCTTTAGAGACTCTAAGAATTTCGCCTTATTAATTTAGAACCTAATTTTCCTGGCCTATTCCTTCAGAGACTCTAAGGGTTTCGCCTTATTAATTTGTAGATCTAACTCTCCTGGCCTTTTTCTTTAGAGACTCTAAGAGTTTCGCCTTATTAATTTAGAAACTCTACTGTCCTGGCCTATTCATTTAGAGACTCTAAGAGTTTCGCCTTATTAATTTAGAGACTCTAACTCTCCTGGCCTATTCATTTAGAAACTCTAAGATTTTCGCCTTATTAATTTAGAGAATCTAACTGTCCTGGCCTATTCCTTTAGAGACTCTAGGAGTTTCGCTTTATTAATTTAGAGACACTAACTGTCCTGGCCTATAACTTTAGAGACTCTAAGATTTTCGCCTTATTAACCCTTATCCTACTAATGTGGAGAATATGTGAGCTCCTAATAGTGTTCCAATATACTCGTATATCCAACAGGATGCGAAGTTACACAGTTTATTTATGTCTGGAAACTTCTCTACATGTTTGGGGTGGTAATTCCACCCATCATCAGGAGCGCATACAACTGTATCTATAGAATCTGGTATTTGTCACACCGTTACTGCTATCTGCCGCTATCGGTTCGAGTGCGCTGTGGGTGGCGTATGCCACCCACAGCACACTCAAACCGATAGCGGCAGATAACATTAACGGTGTGACAAATACCAGATGCTATAGATACAGTTGTATGCGCTCCTGATGATGGGTGGAAGTACCACCCGAAATATGTAGAGCAGTTTTCAGATATAAATAAACTGTGTAACGTTGCATCTTGTTGAATATATATTGGAATATACTTACAATGCACGAACCCATAAACTTTAAATCTCCTAATAATACTAGCAAATTGCAGATGGGATTTAATTCGGCGTTTTAAAGGTTAATTTAGAGAATCTAACTGTACTGACATATTCCTTTAGAGACTCTAAGTGTTTCGCCTTATTAATTTAGAGACACTAACTGTCCTGTCCTATTTCTTTAGAGAATCTAAGAGTTTTGCCTTATTAATTTAGAGACTCTAACTGTCCTGGTCTATTCCTTTAGAGACTGTAACAGTTTCGTCTTATTAATTTAGAGACTCTAAATGTCCTGGCGTATTCCTTTAGAGACTCTAAGATTTTCGCCTTATTAATTTAAAGACACTATCTGTCCTTGCTTATTCCTTTAGAGACTCTAAGTGTTTCGCATTATTAATTTAGAGACTCTAACACTCCTGGCCTATTTCTTTAGAGATTCTAAGTGTTTCGCTTTATTAATTTAGAGACTCTAACTGTCCCGGCCTATTCCTTTGGAGACTCTAATTGTATTGCCTTATTAATTTAGAGACACTAACTGTCCTGGCCTATTCTTTTAGAGACTCTAAAATTTTCGCCTTATTTATTTAGAGACTCTAACTGTCCTGGCCTATTACTTTAGAGACTCTAAGTGTCCTCCTTATTAACTTAGAGACTCTAACTGTCCTGGCCTATTCATTTAGAGACTCTAAGTGTTTCGCCTTATTAATATAGAGACTCTAAATGTCCTGGCCTATTCCTTTAGAGACTCTAAGTATTTCGCCTTATTAATTTAGAGACCCTAACTCTCCTAAACTATTCCTTTAGAGACTGAGGCTTTCGCCTTATTCATTTAGAGACACTAACTCTCCTGGCCTATCCTTTTAGAGACTCTAAGTGTTTCGCCTTATTAATTTAGAGACTCTAAATATTCTGGCCTATAACTTTAGAGACTCTAAGAGCTTCGCCTTATTAATTTAGAGACTCTAACAGTCCTGGCCTAATCCTTTAGAGACTCTAAGTGTTTCGCCTTATGATTTTAGAGACCCTAACTCTAATGGCCTATTCCTAAATAGACTCTAAGTGTTTCGCCTCATTAATTTAGAGACTCTAACAGTCCTTGCCTATTCATTTAGAGATTCCAAGTGTTTCGCCTTATTAATTTAGAGACTCTAACTGTCCTGGACTATTCTTTAAGAGACTCTAAGTGTTTCGCCTTATTAATTTACAGACTCTATCTGTCCTGGCCTATTCCTATAGAGAGTCTTTTTGTTTCGCCTTATTAATTTAGAGACTAACTGTCCTGGTCTATTCCTTTAGAGAGCCTAAGAGATTCGCCTTATTAATTTAGAGACTCTAATTGTCCTGGCCTATTCCTTCAGAGACTCTAAGTGTTTCGCCTTATTAATTTAGAGAATCTAACAGTCCTGGCCTATTCCTTTAGAACCCCTAAGTGTTTCGCCTTATTAATTTTGAGACTCTAATTGTCCTGGCCTATTCCTTTAGAGACTCTAAGAGTTTCGCCTTATTAATTTAGAGAATCTAACTGTCCTGGCCTATTCATTTAGAAACTCTAAGAGTTTCGCCTTATTAATTTAGAGAAATTAACTGTCCTTGCCTATAGCTTTAGAGACACTAAGAGTTTCGCTTTATTAATTTAGAGACGGCGACTGCCCTGGCCTATAACTTTAGAGACTCTAAGTGTTTCGCCTTATTAATTTAGAGATTCAAATTGTCCTGGCCTATTCATTTTGAAAATCTAAGAGTTTCGCCTTATTAATTTAGAGAGTCTAATTTTCCTGGCCTATTCCTTTAGAGAATCTAAGAGTTTCGCCTTAATAATTTACAGACTCTAACTTTCTTGGCATATACTTTTAGAGACCCTAAGATTTTCGCCTTATTAATTTAGAGGCTCAAACTGTCCTGGACTATTCATTTTGAAACTCTAAGAGATTCGCCTTATTATTTTAGAGACTCTAATTTTCCTGTCATATTCCTTTAGAGACTCTAAGTGTTTCGTCTTATTAATTTACAGTCTCTAACAGTCCTGGCGTATTCCTTTAGATACTCTAAGAGTTTCGCCTTATTAATTTAGAGACTCTAACTTTCCTGGCCTATTCCTTTAGAGAATCTAAGAGTTTGGACATATTAATATACAGACACTAACTGTCCTGGCATATTCTTTTAGACAATCTAAGAGTTTCGCCTTATTAATTGAGAGACTCAAAATGTCCTGGACTATTCATTTTGAAACTCTAAGAGTTGCGCCTTATTAATTAAGAGACTCTAACTTTCCTGGCCTATTACTTTAGAGACTCTAAGTGTTTGGCCTCATTAATTTACAGACACTAACTCTCCTGGCCTATTCCTTTAGAGACTCTAAGTGATTCGCCTTATTATTTTAGAGACTCTAACTGTCCTGGCCTATTCCTTTAGAGACTCTAAGGTTTTCGCCTTATTAATTTAGAGACTCTAACTGTCCTGGCCTATTCCTTTAAAGACTCTAAGTGTTTCGGCTTATTAATTTAGAGACCCTAATTGTCCTGGCCTATTCCTTCAGAGACTCTAAGAGTTTCGCCTTATTAATTTAGAAACTCTAACTCTCCTGGCCTACTCCATTAGAGACTCTAAGTATTTCGACTTATTAATTTAGAGCCCCTAACTCTCCTGCACTCTTACTTTAGAGACTGAGGATTTCGACTTATTAATTTAGAGTCTCTAACTGTCCTGGCCTATTCTTTAGAGACTCTTAGATTTTAGCCTTATTAATTTAGAGTCCCTAAATGTCCTGGCCTAATCCTTTACAGACTCTAAGCGTTTCGCCTTATTAATTTAGAGACTCTAACTGTACTGGCCTATTCCTTTAAAGACTCTAAGTGTTTCGCCTTATTAATTTAGAGACACTAATTGTCCTGGCCTATTTCTTCAGAGACTCTAAGAGTTTCGCCTTATTAATTTAGAGACTCTAACTGTCCTGGCCTAACCCTTTAGAGACTCTAAGTGTTTCGCCTTATTAATTTAGAGACTCTAAATGTCCTGGCCTATGCCTTTAGAGACTCTAAGACTTTCGCCTTATTAATTTAGAGACTCTAACTGTCCTGGCCTATTCATTTAGAAACTCTAAGTGTTTCGCCTTATTAATTTAGAAAATCTAACTCTCCTGGCGTATTCCTTTAGAGACTCTAAGAGTTTCGCTTTATTAATTTAGAGAAACTAACTCTCCTGGCCTATAACATTAGAGACTCTAAGATTTTCGCCTTATTAATATAGAGACTCTAACTGTCCTGGCCTATTACTTCAGAGACTCTAAGTGTTTCGCCTTATTAATTTAGAGATCCTAACTGTCCTGGCCTGTTTCTTTAGAGACTCTAGGAATTTCGCCTTATTAATTTAGAGACTCTAACTGTTATGGCCGATTCTTTAGAGACTCTAACAGTTTCGCCTTATTACTTTAGAGACTCTAACTCTCCTGGCCTAATTCTTTAGAGACTCTAAGTGATCCCTTTATTAATTTAGAGACTCTAACTTTCCCGGCCTATTACTTTAGAGACTCTAAGTGCTTCGCCTTCTTAATTTAGAGACTCTAACCGTCCTGGCCTATTCTTTTTGAGTCTATAAGAGTTTCGCCTTATTAATTTAGAGACTCTAACTGTCCTGGCCTATTCCTTTAGAGACTCTAAGTGTTCTCCTTATTAATTTAAAGACTCTAACTGTCCTGGCCTATTCATTTAGAGACTCTAAATGTTTCGCCTTATTAGTATATAGAATCTAACTGTCCTGGCCTATTCCTTTAGAGACTCTAATTGTTTCACCTTATTAATTTATAAACTCTAAATGTCGTGGCCTATAACTTTAGAGACCCTAAGTGTTTCCCCTTATTAATTTAGAGATTGTAACTCTCCTGTCCTATTCTTATAGAAATTCTAAGATTTTCGCCTTATTAATTTAGAGACACTAACAGTCCAAGTCTATTGCTTTAGAGACTCTAAGAGTTTCGCCTTATTAATTTAGAGTCTCTAACTCTCCTGGCCTATATTTTAGAGACACTAAGATTTTCTCATTATTAGTGTTCAGACTCCAACTCTCATGGCCTATTCCTTTAGAGACTCTAAGAGTTTCGTCTTATTAATTTAGAAACACTAACTGTCCCTCCTATTCCTTTAGAGACTCTAAGTGTTTCGTCTTTTTAGTTTAGAGACTCTAACTGTCCTGGCCTATTCCTTTAGAGACCCTAAGAGATTCGCCTTATTAATTTAGTGCCCCTAACTTTCCTGCACTATTCCTTTAGAGACTGAGACTTTCGCCTTTTTAATTTAGAGACTCTAACTGTCTTCGCCTATTTCTTTAGAGACTCTAAGAGTTTCGCCTTATTAATTTAGGGACGCTAACTGTCCTGGCCTATTCGTTTAGAGACTTTAAGTGTTTCGCCTTATCAATTTAGAGACTCTAACAGTCTTGGCCTATTCCTTTAGAGATTCATAGAGTTTCGCCTTATTAATTTAAAGATTCTAACTCTCCTGGCCTATTCCTTAGAGACTCTGAGAGTTTCGCTTTATTAATTTAGAGACACTAACTGTCCTGGCCTATAACTTTAGAGACTGTAAGAGTTTCGCCTTATTAATTTAGAGAATCACACTATCCTTGTCTATTCCTTTAGAGACTCTAATATTTTCGCCTTATTAATTTAGAGACTCTAACTCTCCGTGGTCTATTCCTTTAGAAAATCTATGAGTTTCGCCTTATTAATTTAGAGACCCTAACGGTCCTGGTCTCATTCTTTAGAGACTCTAAGAGATTCGCCTTATTAATTTAGAGACACTAATTGTCCTGGCCTATACCTTTAGAGACTCTAAGTGTTCCACCTTATTAATTTAGGGAATCTAACTGTACTGGCGTATTCCTTTAGATACTCTAATTGATTCGCCTTATTAATTTAGAGACACTAACACCCCTGCACTATTCCTTTAGAGACTGAGACTTTCGCCTTATTCATTTAGAGACCCTAAGAGTCCTGGCCTATTCCTTTAGAGACTCTAAGCGTTTCGCCTTATTAAATTAGAGACTCTAACTGTCCTGGCCTTATCCTTTAGAGATTCTATGTGTTTCGCCTTACTAATTTAGAGACTCTAAAACTCCTGGCCTATTCCTTTAGAGACCCTAAGGGTTTCGCCTTATTAATTTAGAGACTCTAACAGTCCTGTCCTATTCCTTAGAGAATCTAAGAGTTTCGCCTTATTAATTTAGAGACACTAACTGTCCTGGCCTATTCCTTTAGAGACTCTAAGAGATTCGCATTATTAATTTACAGACCCTAACTGTCCTGGCCTATACCTTTAGAGACTCTAAGAGTTTCGCCTTATTAATTTATTGACTGTAAATGTCCTGGCCTATTTCTTTAGAGACTCTAAGTGTTTCGCCTTATTAATTTAGAGACTCCAACTGTCCTGGCCTATTCCTTCAGAGACTCTAAGAATTTCGCCTTATTAATTTAGAGCCCCAAACGCTCTTGCACTAATCCTTTAGAGAATGAGTCTATCGCCTTATTAATTTAGAGTCTCCAACTTTCCTGGCCTATTCCTTTAGAGACTCTAAGATTTTCGCCTTATTAATTTAGAGTCCCTAAATGTCCTGGCCATTTCCTTTAGACACTCTAAGGTTTTCGCCTTATTAATTTAGAGACTCTAAATATCTTGGCCTATTCTTTAGAGACTCTAAGTTTTTCGCCTTATTAATTTAGAGACTCTAATTGTCCTGGCTTATTCCTTCTGAGACCCTAAGAGTTTCGCCTTATTAATTTAGAGACTCTAACTGTCCTGGCCTATTCCTTTAGAGACTCTAAGTGTTTCGCCTTATTAATTTAGGAACTCTACTCTCCTGGCCTATTCCTTTACAGACTCTAAGTGTTTCGCCTTATTAATTTATAGACTCTAACTGTCCTGGCCTATACATTTAGAAACTCTAAGGGTTTCGCCTTATTAATTTAGAAAATCTAACTCTCCTGGCGTTTTCTTTTAGAGACTCTAAGAGTTTCGCTTTATGAATTTAGAAACCCTAACTGTCCTGGCCTATAACTTTAGAGACCCTAAGTGTATCGCCATATTAATCTAGAGAATCTAACTGTCCTGACCTATTCCTTTAGAGACTCTAAGTGTTTCGCCTTATTAATTTAGAGACTCTAACGGTCCTGGCCCATTTCTTTAGAGACTCTAACAGTTTCGCCTTATTAATTTAGAGACTCTAACTGTTCTGGCCTATTCCTTTAGAGACTCTAACAGTTTCCCTTATTAATATAGGGACTCTAACTGTCCCGGCGTATTCCTTTTATAGACTCTAAGATTTTCGCCTTATTAATTTAGAGACCCTAATTGTCCTGGCCTATTACTTTAGAGACTCTAAGAGTTTCGCATTATTATTGTACAGACTCTAAATCTAATGGTCTATTCCTTTAGAGACTCTAAGAGTTTCGCCTTATTAAATTAGAAACTCTAACTCTCCTGACCTATCGCTTTAGAGACTCTAAGAATTTCGTCTTATTAATTTAGAGACTCTAACTGTCCTGGCGTATTTCCTTAGAGACTCTAAGAGTTTCGCCTTATGAATTTAGAGCCCCTAAATGTCCTGCACTATTTCTTTAGAGACTGAGACTTTCGCCTTAGTAATTTAGAGACTGTAAATGTACTGGCCTATGTCTTTAGAGACTCTAAGTGTTTCGCCTTATTAATTCAGAGACTCTAACTGTCCTGGCCTTTTCGTTTAGAGACTCTAAGTGTTCCGCCTTATTAATTTAGAGACCCTAACTGTCCTGGCCTATTCCTTTAGAGACTTTAAGTTTTTCGCCTTATTAATGTAGAGAATCTAACTGTCCTGTCCTATTTCTTTAGAGACTATGAGTGTTTCGCATTATTAATTTAGAGACAATAACTGTCCTTGCCTATAACTTTACAGACTCTAAGGGTTTCTCCTTATTAATTTAGAAATTCTAACTGTACTGGCCTATTACTTTAGAGACTCTAAGTGTTTCGCCTTATTAATTTAGAGTCTCTGACTGTCCTGGCCTATTCTTTAGAGACTCTGAAAATTTCGCCTTATTAATTTAGAGACTCTAACTGCCCTGGCCTATTCCTATAGAGACTGAGAATTTCGCCTTATTAATTTAGAGACTCTAACTGTCCTGGCCTATTACTTTAGGGGCTCTAAGTTTTTCGCCTTATTCATTTAGAGACTCTAAACCTCCTGCACTATTCCTTTGGACACTGAGACTTTCGCCTTATTCATTTAGAGACCCTAACAGTCCTGGTCTATTCCTTTAGAGAATTTAAGAGTTTCGCCTTATTTATTTAGAGACTCTAACTGTACTGGCCTATTCCTTTAGGGACTCTAAGGGTTTCGCTTTTTTAATTTAGAGACACTAACTGTCCTGGCATATTTCTTTATAGACCCCAAGAGTTTCGCCTTATTAATTTAGAGACTCTAAATGTACTGGCCTATTACTTTAGAGACTCTAAGTTTTCCGCCTTATTAATTTAGAGACACTAACTCTCCTGCACTATTCCTTTAGAGACTCTGAGAGTTCCGCCTTATTAATTTAGAGACCCTAAGAGTCCTGGCCTATAATTTTAGGGACCCTATCTGTTTCGCCTTATTAATTTAGTGACTCTGTCCTGGCGTATTCCTTAAGAGACTCTAAAATTTTCGCCTTATTAATTTAGAGGCTCTAAATCTCCTGGCCTATTCCTTTAGAGAATCTATGAGTTTCGCCTTTTTAATTTAGAGACTCTAAATGTCCTGGCCTATTCCTTTAGAGACTCTAAGAAATTCGCCTTATTAATTTAGAGACACTAACTGTCCTGGCCGATACCTTTAGAGACTCTAAGAATTTCGCCTTTTTAATTTAGGGACGCTGACTGTCCTGGCCTATTCCTTTAGAGACTCTAAGGGTTTCGCCTTATTAATTTAGAGACACTAACTGTCCTGGCCTATAACTTTAGAGGCTCTAAGAGTTTCACTTTATTAATTTAGAGACTCTAACTAACCTGGCCTAACACTTTAGAGAATCAAAGAGTTTCGCCTTATTAATTTAGAGACCCTAACACACCTGCACTATTACTTTAGAGACTGAGAGTTTCGCCATATTCATTTAGAGACCCTAACTGTCCTGGCTTTTCCTTAAGAGACTCTAAGAGTTTCGCCTTTTTAATTTAGAGACTCTAACTCTCCTGGTGTATTCCTTTAGAGGCTCTAAGTGTTTCGCCTTATTAATTTAGAGACCCTAACTGTCCTGCACTATTACGTAAGAGACTGAGTCTTTCGCCTTATTAATGTAGAGTCTCTAACTGTCCTGGCCTATTCCTATAGAGACTCTAAGTGTTTCGCCTTATTAATTTAGAGACTCTATATGTCATGGCCTATTCCTTTAAAGTCTCTAATTCTTTCGCCTTTTTATTTTAGAGACTCTAACTTTCCTGGTCTATTCCTTTAGGGATTCTAAGAGTTTCGCCTTATTAATTTAGAGACTCTAATTGTCCTGGCCTATACCTTCAGAGAATCTAAGAGTTTCGCCTTATTAATTTTGAGACCCTAAATGTCCTGGCCTATTCCTTTAGAGACACAAAGATTTTCGCCTTATTAATTAAGAGACTCTAACTGTCCTGGCCTATTCCTTTAGAGACTGTAAGATATTCGCCTTATTAATTTAGAGACTAACTGTCCTGGCCTATTCATTTAGAAAATCTAAGTGTTTCGCTTTATTAATTTAGAGACATTAACTGTCCTGGCCTATAACTTTAGAGACTCTAAGAGTTTCGCCTTATTAATTTAGAGAAGCTAACTCTCCTGACCTATTCCTTTAGAGACCCTAAGATTTTCGCCTTATTAATTTAGAGAAACTTACGGTACTGTACTATTTCTTTAGAGACTCTAAGGGTTTCGCCTTATTGAATTCGAGACCCTAACTGTCCTGGAATATTCCTTTAGAGACTCTAAGAGTTTCGCCTTATTAATTTAGAGACCCTAAATTTCTTGGCGTATTTTTTAGAGACTCTAAAATTTTCGCCTTATTAATTTACTGACCCTAACTGTCCTGGCCTATTCCTTTAGAGACTCTAAGCGTTTCGCCTAATTAATTTTGAGACACTAACTCTACTGGCATATTTCTTTAGAGACCCTAAGTGTTTCGATTTATTAATTTAGAGACCCTAACTCTCCCGGCCTCTTCCTTTAGAGACCCTAAGTGTTTCGCCTTATTAATTTAGAGACTCTACCTGTCCTGGCCTATTCTTTTAGAGGCTCTAAAATTTTCGCCTTATTAATTTAGAGACTCTAAATGTCCTGGCCTATTTCTTTAGAGACTCTAAGTGTTCTCCTTATTAATTTAGAGACACTAACTGTCCTGGCCTATTAATTTAGAGACTCTAAGTGTTTCGCCTTATTAATATAGAGACTCGAACTGTCCTGGCCTATTCCTTTAGAGACTCTAAGTTTTTCGCCTTATTAATTTAGAGACCATAACTCTCCTGCACTATTCCTTTAGATACTGAGGCATTCGCCCTATTCATTTAGAGTCCCTAACTGTCCTGGCCTATTCATTTAGAGTCTCTAAGAATTTCGCCTTATTAATTTAGAGACTCTAACTGTCCTGGCCTATAACTTTAGAGACTCTAAGTGTTTCGCCTTACTAATTTAGAGACTCTAACTCTCCTGGCCTATTCCTATAGAAATTCTAAGATTTTCGCCTTTTTAATGTAGAGACTCTAACAGTCCTGGCCTATTACTTTAGAGACTCTAAGAGTTTCGCCTTATAAATTTAGAGACACTAACTCTCCTGGCCTATTCTTTAGAGGCTCTAAGATTTTCTCATTATTAAAGTACAGTCTCCAACTCACATGGCCTATTCCTTTAGAGACTCTAAGCGTTTCGTATTATTAATTTAGAGACCCTAACTGTCCTGGCCTAAAACTTTAGAGACTCTAAGTGTTTCGTCTTTTTAATTTAGAGACTCTAACTCTCCTGGCCTATTCCTTTAGAGAATCTAAGTGATTCGCCTTATTACTTTAGAGCCCCTATCTGTCCTGAACTACTCCTTTAGAGACTGAGACTTTCGCCTTATTAATTTAGAGAATCTAACTGACCTCGCCTATTACTTTAGAGACACTAAATGTTCGCCTTATTAATTTAGGGACTCTAACAGTCCTGGCCTATTCGTTTAGGGACTCTAAGAGATTCGCCTTATAAATTTAGAGACTCTAACTGTCCTGGCCTATTCCTTTAGAGACTCGAAGCGTTTCGCCTTATTAATTTAGAGAATCTAACTCTCCTGGCCTATTTCTTTAGAGACTCTGAGAGTTTCGATTTATTAATTTAGAGACACTAACTCTCCTGGCCTATAACTTTAGAGACACTAAGATTTTCGCCTTAATAATTTAGAGATTCTAACTGAAATGGTCTATTACTTTAGAGACTCTAAGAATTTCGCCTTATTAATTTAGAGACTCTAACGGTCTTGGCCTATTTCTTTAGAGACACTGAAAATTTCGCCTTATTAATTGATAGACTCTAACTGTCCTGGCCTATTCCTTTAGAGACTCTAAGGGTTTCGCCTTATTAGTTTAGAGACCCTAACCCTCCTGCACTATTACTTTAGAGACTGAGACTTTCGCCTTATTCATATAGAGAACCTAACTCTCCTGGCCTATTCCTTTAGGGACTCTAAGTGGTTCGCCTTATTCATTTAGAGACCGTAACTCTCCTGCACTATAACTTTAGACACTGAGATTTTCGCCTTATTCATTTAGAGACCCTAAAAGTCCTGGCCTATTCCTTTAGAGAATCTAAGGTTTTCGCCTTATTAATTTAGAGAATCTAACTGTCCTGGTCTATTCCTTTAGAGACTGTAAGAAATTCGCCTTTTTAATTTAGAGACACTAACTGTCTTGGCCTATTCCTTTAGAGACACCAAGAATGTCGCCTTATTAAATTATAGACTCTAACTGTCCTGGCCTATACCTTTAGAGACTCTAAGAGTTTCGCCTTATTAATTTAGAGACCCTAACTCTCCTGCTCTATTCCTTTGGAGACTGAGACTTTCGCCTTATTCATTTAGAGACCCTAACTGTCCTGGCCTATCCTTTAGAGACTCTAAGAGTTTCGCCTTATTAATTTAGAGACTCTAACTGCCCTGGCCTATCCCTTTGGAGACTCTGAGAGTTTCGCCTTATTAATTTAGAGACTCTAACTGTCCTGGCCTATTCCTTTAGAGACTCTAAGTCTTTCGCCTTATTAATTTAGAGACACTAAACCTCATGGCCTATTCATTTACAGACTCTAAGAATTTTGCCTTACTAATATAAGGACTCGGACTGTCTGGCCTACTCCTTTAGAGACACTAAGAGTTTTGCCTTATTAATTTAGAGACAATAATCCTCCTGGCCTATTACTTTAGAGACTCAAAGATTTTCGACTTATTAATTTAAAGACTCTATTTGTCCTGGCCTATCACTTTAGAGACTCTAAGAGTTTAGCCTTATTAATTTAGAGACCCTAACTGTCCTGGCCTATTCCTTTAGAGACTCTAAGAGTTTCGCCTTATTAATTTAGAGGCACTAACACTCCTGGCCTATTCCTTTAAAGACTCTAATAGTTTCGCCTTATTAATTTAGAGACTCTAACTGTCCTGACCTATTCCTTTAGAGACTCTAAGAGTTTCGCCTTATTAATTTAGAGACTCTAACTGTCCTGGCCTATTCCTTTAGAGACTCGAAGTGTTTCGCCTTACTAATTTAGAGACCCTAACTCCCCTGGCCTATTCCTATATAGACTCTAAGTGTATCGCCTCAATAATTTAGAGACTTTAACAGTTCTTGCCTATCCCTTTAGAGACTCCAATTGTTTCGCCTTATTAATTTAGAGACTCTAACTGTCCTGGCCTATTCCTTTAGAGACTCTAAGAGTTTCGCCTTATTAATGTACAGACTCTAGCTGTATTGGCCTATTCCTTTAGAGACTCTTTTTGTTTCGCCTTATTAATTTAGAGACTAACTTTCCTGGCCTATTTCAATAGAGACTCTAAGAGAGTGGCCTTATTAATTTAGAGACTCTAACTGTCCTGGCCTATTACTTTAGAGACTCTAAGAATTTCGCCTTATTAATTTAGAGACACTAAATGTCCTGGCCTATCCCTTTAGAGACCCTAAGGCTTTCGCCTAATTAATTTAGAGTCTCTAACTGTCCTGGCCTATTCCTTTAAAGACTCTAAGTGTTTCGCCTTATTAATTTAGAGACTCTAATTGTCCTGGCCTGTTCCTTCAGAGACTCTAAGAGTTTCGCCTTATTAATTTAGAAACTCTAACTCTCCTGGCCCATTTATTTAGAACCTCTAAGAGTTTCGCCTTATTAATTTAGAGACACTAACTGTCCTGGCCTAATCATTAAAAACTCTAAGAGTTTCGCCTTATTAATTTAGAGAATCTAACTCTCCTGGCCTATTACTTTAGAGACTCTAAAAGTTTCGCTTTATTAATTTACAGAAACTAAATGTCCTGGCCTATAACTTTAGAGACTCTAAGATTTACGCCTTATTAATTTAGAGACAATAACTGTTCTGGCCTATTACTTTAAAGACTCTAAGTGTTTCGCCTTATTAATTTAGAGATCCTAATTGTCTTTGCCTCTTTCTTTAGAGACTCTAGGAGTTTCTCCTTATTAATTTAGAGCCTCTAACTGTTATGGCCGATTCTTTTAGAGACTCTAACAGTTTCGCCCTATTAATTTAGAGACTCTAACTCTGCTGCCCTATTTCTTTAGGGAATCTAAGTGTTTCGCTTTATTAATGTAGAGACTCTAACTGTCCGGGCCTATTTCTCTAGAGAATCTTAGTGTTTCGCCTTATTAATTTAGAGACTCTAACCGTCCTGGCCTATTCTTTTTGATAGTATAAGTGTTTCGCCTTATTAATTTAGAGACTCTAACTGTCCTGGCCTATTTCTTTAGAGACACTAAGTGTTCTCCTTATTAATTTAAAGACTCTAACTGTCCTGGCCTATTCATTTAGAGAATCTAAGTGTTTCGCCTTATTAGTATATAGACTCTAACCCTCCTGGCCTATTCCTTTAGAGACTCTAAGAGTTTCGCCTTATTAATTTAGAGACCCTAACTCTCCTGCACTATTCCTTTAGAGACTGAGGCTTTCGCCTTATTCATTATAGACCCTAACATTCCTGGCCTATTCCTTTAGAGACTCTAAGGGTTTCGCCTTATTAAATTAGAGACTCTAACACTCCTGGACTATTCCTATAGAAACTCTAAGTGTTTCGCCTTATTAATTTAGAGAATCTAACTTTCTGGCCTATTCCTTTAGAGATTCTGAGAGTTTCGCTTTATTAATTTAGAGACGCTAACTGTCCTGGCCTATAACTTTAGAGACTCTAATATTTTCGCCTTATTAATTTAGAGAATCTGACTCACCTGGTCTATTCCTTTAGAGACTCTAAGAGTTTCGCCTTATTAATTTAGAGACTCTAACTGTCCTGGCCTATACCTTTGGAGACCCTGAAAATTTTGCCTTATTAATTTAGAGACTCTAACTTTCCTGCCCTAATCCATTAGAGACTACAAGGGTTTCGCCTTATTAATTTAGAGACCCTAACCCTCCTGCACTATTCCTTTAGAGACTGAGACTTTCGCCTTATTCATATAGAGACCCTAACTGTCCTGGTCTATTCCTTTTATGTCTCTAAGTGTTTCGACTTATTCATTTAGAGACCCAAACTCTCCTGAACTCTTACTTTAGACACTGAGATTTTCGCCCTATTCATTTAGGAACCGTAACTGTCCAGGCCTATTCATTTAGAGAATATAAGATTTTCGCCTTATTAATTTAGAGACTCTAACTTTCCTGGCCTTTTCCTTTAGAGACTCTAAGAGTTTCGTTTTTTTTATTTAGAGACTCTAACTTTCCAGGCCTATTCCTTTAGAGACTCCAAGAATGTCGCCTTATTAATTTATAGACTCTAACTGTCCTGGCCTATTTCTTTAGAGACTCTAAGGTATTCGCCTTATTAATTTAGAGACCCTAACTTTCCTGCACTATTCCTTTAGAGACTGAGACTTACGCCTTATTCATTTAGAGACCCTAACTCTCCTGGCCTATTTCTTTAGAGACTCTAAGTTATTCGCCTTATTAATTTAGAGACCCTAACTTTCCTGCACTATTCCTTTAGAGACTGAGACTTACGCCTTATTAATTTAGACACTCTAACTCTCCTGGCCTATTCCTTTACAGACTCTTAGAGTTCCACCTTATTAATTTAGAGACTCTAAATGACCTGGCCTATTCCTTTAGAGACTCTGAGAATTTCGCGTTATTAATTTATAAACTCTAACTTTCCTGGCCTATAACTTTAGATACTCTATCAGTTTCGCCTTATTAATTTAAAGACTCTAACTGTCCTGGCCTATTCCTTTAGATACTCTAAGAGTTTCGCCTTATTAATTTAGAGACTCTAACTCTCCTGGCCTATTTCTTTAGAGACTCTAAGTGGTTCGCTTTATTAATTTAGAGACTCTAACCCTCCCGGCCTATTTCTTTGGATACTCTAAGTGTTCCGCCTTAATAATTTAGAGACTGTAACTGTCCTGGCCTATTCTTTTAGAGACTCTAAGAGTTTCGCCTTATTAATTTAGGGACTCTAACTTTAGTGGCCTATTCATTTAGAGACTCTAAGAGTTTCGCCTTATTAATGTAGCGACTCTAACTGTCCTGGCCTATTCCTTTAGAGACTCCAAGAGTTTCGCCTTATTAATTTAGAGACCCTAAATCTACTGCACTATTCCTTTAGAGACTGAGGCTTTCGCCTTATTCATTTAGATACTCTAACTGTCCTGTCCTATTCCCTTAGAGGCTCTAAGAGATTCGCCTTATTAATTTAAAGACTCTAACTTTCCTGGCCTATTCCTTTAGAGACTCTAAGTTTTTCGCCTTATTAATTTAGAGACCCTTACTCTCCCGGCCTATTCCTATAGAAAATCTAAGAGTTTCGCCTTATTAATTTAGAGACTCTAACGGTCCTGGCCTATTTCTTTAGATACCCTAAGAGTTTATCCTTATTAATTTAGAGACTCTAACTCTCCTGTCCTATTCCTTTAGAGGCTCTAAGAATTTCTCATTATTAAAGTACAGACTCTAACTCTCATGGCCTATTCCTTTAAAGACTCTAAGTGTTTCGTCTTATTCATTTAGGGACACTAACTGTTCTGGCCTATTCCTTTAGAGACTCTAAGAGTTACGTCTTTTTAATTTAGAGTCTCTAACGGTCCTGGCCTATTCTTTTAGAGACTCTAAGTGTTTCGCCTTATTAATTTAAAGTCTCAAACTGTCCTGGCGTATTCCTTTAGAGAATCTATGTGTTTCGCCTTAATAATTTAGAGATTCTATTCGTCCTGGCCTAATCTTTAGAGACTTAAAGTGTTTCTCCTTATTAATTTAGAAACTCTAACCCTCCTGGCCTATTCCTTTAGAGAATCTAAGTGTTTCGCTTTATTAATTTAGGGACACTATCTGTCCTGGCGTATTCCTTTAGAGACTCTAAGAGTTTCGCCTTATTAATTTGGAGACTCTAACTGTCCTGGCCTATTCTTTAGAGACTCTAAGTGTTTCGCTTTATTAATTTAGAGACTCTAACTGTCCTGGCCTATTCCTTTAGAGACTCTAAGATTTTCGCCTTATTATTTTAGAGACTCTAATTGTCCTGGCCTATACATTTTATAAACACTAAGACTTTCGCCTTATTAATTTAGAGAATCTAACTGTCCTGGCCTATTCCTTTAGAGACACTAAGTGTTTCGCTTTATTAATTTAGAGACCCTAACTCTCCTGGCCTATAACTTTAGAGACTCTAAGAGTTTCGCCTTATTAATTTAGAGTCCCTAACTGTCCTGGCCTATTCATTTCGAAACTCTAAGTGTGTCGCCTTATTAATTTAGAGTCTCTAACTGTCCTGATCTATTCCTTTAGAGACTCTCATGTTTTCGCCTTATTAATTATCAGACTCTAACTGTTCTGGCCTATTCCTGTAGAGACTCTAAGAGTTTCGCCTTATTCATTTATAGACTCTGACTGTCCTGGCCTATTCCTTTATACACTCTAAGAGATTCGCCTTATTAATTTAGAGACTCTAACTGTCCTGGCCTATTCCTTTAGAGACCCTAAGAGTTTCGCCTTATTAATATAGAGCCCCTAACTGTCCTGCACTCTTTCTTTAGAGACAGAGAATTTCGCCTTATTAATTTTAAGTCTCTAACTGTCCTGGCCTATTCCTTTAGATGCTCTTAGATTTTCGCCTTATTAATTTAGAGACTCTAAATGTCCTGGCCTATACCTTTAGAGACTCTAAGTGTTTCGCCTTATTAATTTAGAGACTCTAAC
>Ga0268261_10000732_pt1 | contig 21276 bp, 18 predicted proteins | sample TergutNc150P1_FD_190353 | JGI IMG/M metagenome (GOLD analysis project Ga0268261, IMG submission 190353) | Nasutitermes corniger P1 segment gut microbial community from laboratory colony in Florida, USA - Nc150 P1 (SPAdes) (version 2) | ecosystem: Host-associated > Arthropoda: Insects >...
TATTGGACCAGGATTCATTGCTTAAGGCAAGTGTTAAATCGGATATTGTTTGTTGGTCCACCTTTCTTACAAATTTTGTACCAGGCGACTGTCCTGGATACAATGCCCTAAAGGCCAATATCTGGGCATCATGATCTGATAAGCCATCAGGGAAGGGAGTAACCACATAATCATGAAACCCAGACACATCAATAAAGACATTATCAATAGCAGTAGTTGATGTATTGGTGAGCCTGGTGGGGAAGTCGACGACACCTACTAGGTTGTACAGGAGTAATAAATTGTCAAGCTGCTTCCTCTGTTCATTAACCACTAGGTAATTAATATTTATATCCCCACAAATAATGATTCCTAGGGGTGGGGAATATACAGATTGAAGGACAGCATCTATGGTTTCCAAACATACAGTGGAACTGTCATAAGACATTTTGTGGGGGGGGGGAAGAAATAGCTTTATTAAACTGGAGAGTGTCTCAACAGAGTAGGACCAAACAGTCCCCCCCCCCCAAATATTTTAGAACTTATTGCATATGAATGGTCAGTTGGTGTAATTTGCAGCAGTTTTAAGGATAAATGAAAATCTTAACACATTTTTACCTATATCTGACTGTTCACCCATTTTGTCAGCAAACTTCAGTCATTTTTTTTATTTTTTCACTGTGAACTATACTGTTAATTTTTTACTCACAAGTTCACATTTTGTTTCAAATATTTATGCTTTCCTGAAGTATTTTTCAAGTATAGTTTTTCTTTTGCATTTTTCAACAACGACATTTACAATATACATCTTTGGATTCCATAAGATTTTCTCTACTTTCTCTGGGACGTGTGTGTTGCTGTGTAGAAAATGGTCATACTTTTCCAAGTATTCCTTGACCTCAGACAATGAGGGAACATACTGACAGTCATAAGCCACTTGACCACCCATTTCAAGTTCATCTGGATTATGATTGACATTGCCACACAGCTGGTCTAAATCTAACACTCCACATGATGAGAGGGTGTCATCTGCTAGCACAAACTATTCGAAAGTGGACCTTATATTTAGATTCTTTCAGGAGCTATATGATGCATCACAGCTTACTTCATTATAACTATCCTTCTGTTGTTCTGCATGTACTGCATTTGTGATGAATCCAGCCTTCCTAAAACAGTAGCTAATTCTTTGTCTATGAACTGAGTTCCAGGCCAACGCACGCTTATACACTGCATTGAACAAAGACATTTTGTAACTGTTTTCAGTGAAATTAAGTCTCTTGCAGCCATCTCAGAACAAAACTTCTATGAAACTTCTGTTTCAAGGCCCTGATGATACCTTGATGCATAGATTGCAAAACTGATGTCATGTTTACAGGAATGTGAAACCACTTGCATGTTTTTAAAGTTCCCTCCATCTGTTGGGTGAGCAGGACAGTGGTTGACAAATAGGAGTATTTTGCTTTTCTTTGATGCCATTCTCCTATCAAGAGAAAGCTGAAGTTCATGGAAGATCTCACATGTCATCCAGGCTGCCTTATTACTACTGTAGGTGGATGGCAGACACTTCATATTTTTAAATAATGTGGTTGTTTTGATAGTCCTGTGACAAGAAGTGACAACTCACTTGTGCCATCTCAATTTGCACACACAAGAATGATGAGCCTTTTTATATTCACCTTTATGTCTTTGCAGCTTGCTCCTTTGAATATGTATGTTTTGTCTGGCAGCATGTTGTAGAACAGTCCACATTCATCAGCATTAAAGATGTCCTTGGGTGAATACTTTGCCATGAGATTTGTTAAGAAATGTTTCTTTGCAGTCTTCCACTTCTTCTGGATTAATGCTGTGTATCTCACTTTAACTTTCTTTTAACAAGACCAGAACATTTTTAATCCTATCTATCCATCTATTGGATAGTCTGAATTCAATATTCAGTATTATTGCAATTTCTTCTGCCTTTTGCTTTTAAGAATAGGTCTATCAGTTGTTAAGGTCAGCACCTATTTTTGTCAGAACCTGTTCGTAAGAACTGCTTCCAGCGTTTCACATTTCAGTGTTTTGATTTTTCTGTGCCCAGCTGTTCTGTTAGTGGCTATTTAAAGATTTTGTTTCTGTTTGACATGATTGTGTTAAGAGTTGTCATGAGGAATGCCTAGTTCTTCAGCAGTTCTCATTTGAGGGACATCTGAAATGCCATCACCTTTGTATTATGTTGCATTTTTTTATTATTGGGGGTGGTGTGCATTTTACATCCATATTTGTTATGGTCATGCTCAAGGACATGTTTTATAAAATTAGTAACAAAAAACTAATGATGGAGTTAATGCAGCTTTATATTTAATTAACTGAAGCTTTCAGTTCACGATTAGCACTGACATGAAACAACCATAACAGTTTCAGTTTAAACACCATGCTGCTGTAACATGTAATTTTACCCACGCCTAATGGGGATGAATCCAGAGTTTCTCATGTTTTACAAATCCAAAAACAGATGTTACACACAAATTTCGTAGCGTGTTGCTAGGAGAACACCGATTTTCTATGAGCAGTAGTAGACATGTTTGTCATTTGTTCAATAACACTGATATACAAAATTTCACTTTTTGCGATTTGAAGAAATAAAATGTGCCAGTTCTTATGTAAATTGAGGTGCTGAACACGAAAATCACAATAAAAATGCTTCATTAGTTACGGTTTTCTAGCTATTGCCTCTTACCTGTACTACGTCATAAGTCGAATGTTGCGTATAGCTCTAGTGCAATCGGGCCTTCTTCGCCTGCCGATTGAACGTCGAATTTGGAGAATCAGGTATCAAGGTCCAGCAATAATCAGTAAACATTGATGGGCTCCATTTCCCTTTGTATCTGCCCTCCATTGCTGCAATGTCCTGGCGAAAACCTTCACCGTGCTCGTCACTCACAGAACCACAGTTCTCCGAAAAGAAGTCCAGATGAGAACTCAGAAAATGGCTATATCCTTTTGACATAGTGATGTGCCTTGTCTCTGCTGTCCCACTCACACAGGAAACAAGGAAATTTTGTGTACCCGAGCTGCAGTCCAAGCAAAAGTGCAATAACTTTCAGGTCCGCACAAATGTTCCACTTGTATGTGTCATACTTTATATATTGCAACTGCTTCATGCTATCATTACTTTCTTTAATTCCAAATGCATGTGCAACAGGAATGGAAGGTAACACATTCCCACTGTGCAGAAGAACGGCATTAAGACTGACTTTGGGGGAATCTATGAATACCCTCCATTCATCTGAGCAGTAGCTCATGTTTAATGCTTTGAACAAGCCATCCACATCTTTGCATGTCACTAGAGTGCCCTCCATGGTGAAGAATTCTTCCAGATTTTTTTGTGATAAGGATATAGAGTTATTTTCATGCCTTCATCCAAATATTTCCATTGTTTCATTCTGGATGCTAGCAGTTTGGCCTTTACCTTTGGCAGCTCCCAGTCGCCTACTATATCATTCAGTTCATTCTGTGTAAGTTTGTGAGGTGACTCAGATGCTGGACCTTGGAAGTCTGGATCTGTAGGTTCTTCATGAGGTCCTGTTTTCTCCATGTCTTCCTCTTCCATCTCCAAATTCAAATTGTATTCTTTTGGTGGCTCCAGCACAGGCAGGTCTTCCCCATGAGGCATGGGTCTGATGGCAGAGGGTGTATTTGGATAGTCAATACTCTACTTCCTCTTTCTGTTCATACCACTTGCCACAGGAGGTGTCAAGCATAAGTAGCAATCACTGCTGTAGTTTGAGGGTTCCCTCCACACCATTGGAATGGCAAAAGGCATTGCCATTCCCTTACGATTTATCCAGCCTCCAAGACGTGTTTCACACGATTTGCACACAATGTGCAGCGCCCACTTCTTGTCTTGGTCACCCAGTTTACACCCAAAGTACAGATGGTAGGCTTTCTTGATCAGAGGCGTTATTGAACACCTCTGTGACTCTAACGTCACTTCCCCACACACATAACAGAATTGGTCCACACTGTTCACACAAGAGGGAGACATCCTGTCCTACGCCTGTGCTTCTGCGAACTGAAACTGAGGCACTGTCTGGCGGCTGATGCAATGACCTTATCATGTGACATTACTCTAGTCACAGCATTAGTCGCCCTTGATTGATGACCTTATCATGTACGCTAGTTACAGCGTTAGTCACCCGTGATTATCATTTATGGCTCAAACCCTAATTTGAAATCGGAACGCACTGTACATGAAGGCAGCCTCTTGTATCTTCGAAACAAGAGCTAAACAACAATTCTTAATATCATATTCGTGTTCAGCACCCACGAAATAGCCATAGAAGACTTATTTTGTCAATTCTAATTTTTGACTATAGATCAGTGTAATTAATCACGCTGCAGGATGAACACTTGCACACATACACAGAATACTTCAGGTTACTGAACTACAGTACAAAGCAGCTGCAATCACAGTGCACTCCATTAAAGCCACATTCCATAAGGTTGCATCATGCAGTGTGAATTGCGTGTTTGGGAACAACCTTGGAGATTAACCTATACACACTGACAGCATCATTTTGACATTGTATGTTAGGAACTGGTGGATTGAATGAAACTTTGGGGGAATTTTTTAAGATTTTTATATGGAAAATGAATTAAATGGGTGAAAAAATTTTTTGCATGGCAAAGATATTAAAAGGGCAATGTGTTTGTTCATCAAAGGCGAAAATATTGGTACTGCACTATCCTGACATCTTTGGTAAGAAAATTTCTTAATTGGAGTCATACTAAATGAGTTTTACTGCCTAAGAAATGGTCATAATAGGTCTTCCCTAAGACCCAGTTTATTTGTTATGTATAACTTGCTTATTCAAATCCTTTAACATATTCACTTCTGTCACTTTTGAAACATCAGTAGGTTATGTTATGTTATGTTGAACTTTATAGATTTCATTTACTTTAAGTGTGTTATGGTTACATTTTGCAGTGACAGGATTCTTAACTATTTCCACTCAGATATCAGATTTCAAATATGGTTGCCTAACTCATGTGATGGGCAGCTCCTGATCACCAGCTGTAACTCTTGTAGCTCACATACTGGGGCTGTCACAGTCCCAGCATGTTAGCTGTGAAAGTTTGTACATATCTGAGAGCTGCTGTCATTTATTGGTAGCCAGCAAAATCCAAATGCTAGGTGACTAACAGTGCAATTAATTCAAATGGTGTTAGTTTAAATTTGTATATCAGAATTTAACGAAACGCCAATTTTTTTACAGCAACTCCACCTGCCACAGAAGTGCTTCCTTCCACTCCAGCCCCTCCAGAATGCAGCTCTTGCCCTGGGTGGCGTAATGAAGAATCTGTAACTGCCGAACTGTGTCAGTGTCCACAGGGTGAATTTTGGAATGGAGAGACCTGTGTAAATCGAACAGAATGTCCATGCTATGTGGGATATATTGCTTATTCAGTGGGAACATTGTATGACTCGCAGGATTGCAAAGAGTGTATCTGTAAGATTGGAGGCATTCCAAGCTGCAAAGAAAAGATATGTCCTCACTGTGAGCAGGTATGATAAAATTTGGTAATTCAGTGAATTACAGGTATTCTGTAGTACATATGTAAAATTGGATAATACGGTGGAACTCATTGATGATGACACTGCTTAAGATGTTTTTATTCCTTAGATGTTAGAATAATTTTGAACCAAATTTTTCCTTTGGATTAACATATACTTTGCACTTTTCATACATTTCCCATTTAAAAGTGTTTCCATCCTAAAACAACCCTTTCCACCCCTTGAATCCAGTTTTCACATTAAAATATTAAATTAATTCCCCATTTCTCCACTCATTCAATTGTTTCAAACATACACTGATGAAATGTTGCTCTCAATTTCTGAAGGCTTATCTCCAAGGTAATTTTCATTTCACATGACATGACTAATGTGACTTGCTGGCAATGTGTATGTCTTATTTGTTAGTGAAGCCTGTCAATGCTACTATGCATGGCTTATAGTGGATTCTTGTGATAATGTGAGCCCCTCTAAAGCATTTTTATATTGGTGCAATCAACTATAAAGTATTATTTTTAGTGATAGTTTATTTTATATTAAAAGTTAAGGGTGTAATCTACTATTAATTAATTAATTAATTATTAGTAAAAATTAATATATTGAGAATTTATAATTTGTTAGAACTTAAATTATTGTTGATGTATGGAATAACATCAGAAGTTGGCCTATTCCTTTGTTGCTGATATTTTTTAAGAAGCACACAGAATTCATTCATTTCTTTAAAAATGAACTTGCACTAATTATATCAAGTAGTAGTCCATATGTAAAGCTGAAAGATTGAGGGGGATGATGATGCTTACCACTCTGTATTTCACTCCTACCACTGTAAAGTCTTCATTGTATGGTGTTTACCCATGAAATATGTATGAATCCCATTACAGTTGCAGTATTGTTTACCAAGTTCAACAGTGCATATGGTAGTCACTAAATCACTAATAGGTTGTCCTTCATTCTGGTGGGGGAGCATAAATTCAGTGTGTTTGAATACTCTTGTGGGCCACAGATATGTCCATCAGTCTGTGGGTTGTCCATTACTGGTGTAACTATTTTCTTTCCTCTACTTTGAAGTATTCTGTGTGCAATATTTAATGCATTTTATGTTCACTTATTTAATACATGATCACCATGGTTACTATGTTAAAAACTGGCACAAATTGTAGCTGCTCTGAATTCACAAAAATCTGGGCAGTATAGGTAAGGTGGATGCTGCACCCTTGTTCCTGTCACAAAATTCTCTAAAAGAACGGCACTTTTATGTTGTCTTGCAAACATGGTTCTATCAAATCAAGATGCAATACTCAAACACTCTGTAAGTGGACAGCCAAGCCAGGAAGAAATAAAAATGTCAAAATATGAGAAATAGTAGTTACAGAATAGTTCCAGCAAGCAGTGTTTTTTCATCCATCAGTTCTTCCCGTAAAAAGCGTGTTTTCCTGTGTTTAAGAATGTGTCAGAATCATGGAAGAAGGGAGGTTTAATATGTGGTTTGATGGTGAAAGTTGTTTACTTGATGCAAAATTTATGTGGAATAATATTCTAGTAGAGTTAATGTCATTTTCAGTATAGAATTCTGAAATAATAAGACAATTAACCGATTATGGTTTTAAGAAATCTTCCTACTTAATAAACTAAATCTGATTAATTTTTCAAAAAGTTCTCAGCAGGGTTGCACTGAATTTTGAATAAACAGTACTGAAGAACAGCACAATGATATAGTAAGACACATAATGAGTGAGTAAAAATATAATGTGTGTTATACTTGAATCAAGAACAAGACCATAGATAAGTAATTTAATATTTAAATTTTTATGATGAATATATAATTACTTATAGTAATTTTGGTCAACAGGTGTTTTATACACCTACAGTATTGTAACATGTGGGTGGATATAACCCTTAAAAATGTTAAAGAAACATCAAATAATGATGTACGTGCCTCCTTTCTTGTGTATGTTAACACAGTGTTCTGATGATGGCACCTTATTTGCTGAAACATGTCGTCATGGGCTGCAGTTACTTAGTTGATGCTGACAGACAAAAAATGTAATTTGAAGCTTGTTATTTTATTTCAGCTTTAAGTATGAACATTAATTCTTTTCTTGCTGGTAAATCTTTGAACTAAACTGGAAAAAGAAGGTTGCAAATGAACCTAATTTCTCTTTGCTGTAGCATCTGCAGAGAGTGCTGACTCCTTCATGTGGCTGCATTTGCAAGCCCTGTCCACCAGGTACCGTTCTCTGCCCAACAAGCAACATTTGTATCAATGCTACATCTTGGTGTGATGGTTTCGAAGACTGTCCTGATGATGAGAGGGAATGCACTACACCATCTGTCCCAACTGCTGCTACAGCACCGTTCACAACACAATTAACTCCTTCAGTAACCCCACGTGAGTTTACTTGGCCATTGTTATAAAATACTGAAAGCAGCATTCTTATCTTGTCACTGTCATTTAAACAGTTCTTAAATGGGTATCCATTTGGGAATAACACATGACTCTTTCTGAATATAATTAAAATTCTACAGTGACATGTGATTTGTTATGAGTTGCATCATAGTTGAGCACAAAAGTGTTGCTTGATTATAATCACTCAACCAAGATGTGGCAAATTAGCCACATCTTGGTTTCCTGCCCCTGTGTTGTATAAACTCTTGCTGCTGAACGACCTATAAAGTCATTGCACAGTGAGCCCTTTAACCTGACAAATGACCTATAAAGTAGTCGCAGACAATGTGTCAAAGTTTGGAGGAATTTTGTTCACTCCTGTCAGATACATCTGAGTTTTGTTAAGCTGCAGTACCCTTGAAGGTCACAGTTTTTTTGTGGAGCCAGAATGGACCCCCTCCACCTCCTAAACGCCTCCAAATACCCTGATTTATATGTCAACACACAGCAACTGCGCATTTATCCCAGCTGACTAATAAGGTTCAGACACTGCTATCTTTGTTTCTTGCTTGCACTGGAGTTCAGTGTGGGTTGAAATATCAACACTGGCCTATGTAACAAACACTAATTGTTGACCAGAAAAGTATTCAGTGGCGTACTGTACCCGTATAATTCAGACAAAACTAATGTTAAAAAATCGGAGATATCCACAAACATCGTTGTTTACAGCTACAGGAGGGCCCACAGATGTGCCTTTTGTAGTGCTGGGGTACTCTGTAGGGGTTGTGGGGCAGTAACATGTAACACACAGACATTAATCTACTAAAAACATCTTGGGTACCCTTGAAGAGCTGGAATTTTATACAGTAGTTACATCTACCTTTAGATCTGTTTTGCTGTCACTGTAGAAGAAGCTCATATCTTCTTGGCATTAGGTTTCTGCAAATGTGCCCAGTCATAAAGAAGAGTCTAAATAAGGCTGGCGATTGTAGGCGTTCAGAAATAGTCGCCAACCAAATCAAACTCAAGGAGGAAGCCATCATTGAAATTCTGGTCTCTGACACTGACTTGGAATCAGGTGCTGAGGCTAGTGATGTTGAAGATGATTTTGAAGAAGAAGAAGAAGAGAAGAAGAGGAGGAGGAGGAGGAACAAGCCCCAGCAGAACCACAGGCTGCAACAAGTGGCGGATTACCAACCTGGGAACCGCATCAGTGAAGGAACACAAATATTCATTTTTTCTGTCATTGCAGCAAAAGGCGTGAAAAATAGTGAGGCTTCACACATCAACAAAGACAGCTCACCACTGTCTGTGTTGATGTTGTTTTTCACAGAAATTTTTCATTTGCTAGTGGAACAGACCAACGTATACTACCAGCAACACTTAGACGGACAAGCCAGACCTAGTCACCGACTGCCTGACATTACATTGCCAGACATGATGACTTTCATTGCCTTAGCTCTGCAGATTGGACACAAATTGAAAGACACACTACATGACTACTGGTCAAAACTTAGATAACTACACACTCTGTTTTACGGTGAGACCATGACACGAGACAGATTTTTACGCATACTATATTTTCTGCATTTTGCAGACAATTCACACAGACCTGATGAAGTCAAAGAATATGACCGACTGTGGAAACTAAGGACTGTCTTTGACATGCTGAATGAGGCTTGTGCTAAATTCTATAACCCCTTGCAGCATTTGGCAGTGGACAAGGTAATTATAAAATTCAAGGGCAGGGTTATCTTCAGGCAGTACATTCCAAATAAAAAAGAGAAAATGTTTCAGTATCAAAATTTACAAACTCTGTGGTGACATGGGAGTGTACTCACACTCCGCCACTGATGACATGACTGCAACACACGCAACTGTTAGACATTTGGCTTGCAGAGTTGAAGGCTTAGGACAAAATGTTTATGGACAATTTCTTTTCATCCCAAGACTTTTTCATGACTTGGACAGACATAAAATAAACTCATGTGGCACAGTTCGGCCCAACAGAAAGGACATGACCCTTGACTTTGGACCAAAACAACTGAAATTGAAAAGGGGTGATGTAAGGGTGCAGACCAAGGGAGATTTGACCACATTAGTTTGGAAGGACAGACAGGTAGTACATGTTGACTGACATGGACCCACCACCAGCAGAAGGAAACTTTTGTGATGACAGCAACTGCCCCATGAAACCTCACATTGTGGAACGTTACAACCTGCACATGGGTTATGTCGACAATTCTGATCACATGGCCAGCAGCTATTCGATGAGTCAAAATATCTTCAAGTGGACGACGAAATTGTTTGTCCATCTTCTGGATCTAAGATTACTCAACAGTTGGATTCTGTTATCTTCATGTGAGGCTAATATACCCACCAAGAATTCGGGCTCCTTCTGGTAAGGAATTTGATTGAAGAAGCTGGAAAAGCCAAGATCTCCCCACTCCCAGATTGGTTGGAAGACCAAGTGTAGCTGCAACAGATGTTGTGTGACTCAAGAGCTGCCATAACCAACACTGGCTAGCAAAATCATCCACCAAACTCCGCTCCCATCTCTGCTCATCTCATGGCCAGAGAAAGGGCAGTGTGTATAAGTGCGCCAGATGTGACATGGGCCTGTGCATAGTGCGTTGTTTAGCGGAATATCACAACAGAGTAAATTTGTAAATCACTCCCATTGTGAATACTGTGTGTCATGATAAAACAGTGATCTAAGTTGCCATAGACCTTCTGCAGCAACCAGAATTACGTGAGTAATGAACTGTTTACACCACATTTTATATACTGCATGCAATTCACAGGCCTGTTTATTATAAAAATATGTGAACATTTTTTCCAAATTAACCAATTCATAAACAGAGTGTAAAATTTTATTTCCTTAAATTTGAAGGAAAAGCTTATGAGATATGCCTTCTTTTCTAAGAGTAAACATTAAAAATTAAAATCCCAGTTAAAAATCTTGGCAGGCTGCTGTTGTGTGGAGGGATTTAAATTGGTGTTAAAGAGATAATATCTTTCTGTTAAAGAATTCTAAAAACCATGATTATTAACTGTGCTTATTTGGTTTGGATTTTTATTGACATGGTGTATTGATATTTCAGCCCCATTATGCCCACCACTGGAATGCCCAGAAGGATTCAAAGTGTCCTTGAAAGAAACTGATCAGCTGAAGACTCCAGATAAGTCTTCTGCACCATTCAAAGGAGGAATCAAAGGTGTGTCCCTCTCAGATCCAGTTTATTAATATCCAGTACCTGTGCAGAATTACTTTAAAAAAGATACATAAGTGAAATAAATAGTCATGTATGAAACTGAGGGGGCATCTACTGTGAAATCTTGTTTTAACAAAATAATCCATTTGACAAAATTGTATTCATTTAATCAAACTTAATTACAATACAACTTCAGAAATTTCAGAATAATGGTTATGTACATGTTAAAGAAAAGGAAGGGACAAACCAACATTGGGTACTTAGTAAAGAAAATTCACAACTTTTTTCAGTGCTGCCTGTTTTAGTAGTGATTTCTCAAGCTAATTCTTGGAGAGTTTTCCTGCACTCAAATACAGAGTCTAGAATGTATTTCTTGGTCATTAAAAATTGCCAAAAACTTTGTCCCATGTTGGATACTTTTATACCAGTAATAACACCTTTATCATTGCTGTCATTGTCATTTTCTGCATCATCCAGTGTCATGTGGCCAGATGACCCATGTCTCTTTATCAAGTTTCCTGACATTATTGTTCCCTCTGAAATCTTCAACAAAAATGTCATACATATCCACACCAAAAACATCATTCAATACCACTTCAACATAACATATATTTTGTTGCACAAATGTTACCAGCTTTTCAAAATATTGATGCCAGTTTTACTTTCAGTTTCAATTTCACTTTTGCATTTCTCTTGCAGCATAATTACAACTTTGCCACAGCTGTTCACAGTTAAAAGAGTACCTAATGCTTTCCAAGCCATAATGAACATCTGATCATCCAGAATGTTTATGTTTATGCCATGACCCACTGAAGTATTGGCCAACATTTGCCACACTAGCCATGATCTGTAGTATGCTTTTGCAGCATGGATTATCCCCTGAACAAAAGTGCAAAATGGAAGTACAGTTAGGTAGCTGTTCTCAACATTTTGTGGCACATTCTTATGCATCCAACAGCTGTCAGTTAGAGGCAGTATGTTTCACTTCTCTGCCTACATTTGGCATTTAAATGAGAGTATCCACTCTTAATGCCCCCTGCCATCCAGGCCGTTATACTGTGACATTATCTTTAACACAAATTATACAGTTTTGAAACTCTATGAATTTTTGTGTGTGGTGCTTGAAGCTGGGGAATTGTGTCAGGGAAATGCATAAGGAACTCTTCATTGCCATTATGAATATGGGTGAACACTGTGTGGCATACTATTCAAAAACAATTGCTGTTAGAGCTCATAGGACGTTGAGATCCAGCTATGGTCATGTAGCATACAATAATCAGTATTGTGTCAGACAAAACCATATTTTTGAGCATTACCAAATTTCTGTAAGATCTAGTAAACCCACCTTTAGTTCACACAGCATTATCAAGTGGTGAGTAAATGCCTTTTGTGTTATTAATAGTGTGCACCACTGTGTTTTGACTTCCGAGCTGAGTACTGAACATTATGGCAGCTCAGTTGTGAATGTGTGCCTACATTAGTTGATTCGATTGAACATCTACCCAAAATGAAAGCTGTGTCATTGTTGTTCTATGTCATTTTCACTCACTTGCACCAAAACTATGACAAAAGACAAATTAGACTGACAATCTATGTGGCAATAATTGAAGTTTTTTAAGATAAGAGATGTTAGCATGGGCCATTTATTCATAAGCCAGCAATTGAATGTAATGTAGGGGGAGTCTGTACCTCAGTTGAACTGAAATACTGGCTGATTGGTCATGTTGAAACATTGTGTCATTTGTCTTTGATTGACCAATGGAACCATGACTTTTCTACTTTAGTCAAAACAAATGCTTGCTTCCTGGTCACATCTAAACACAGTTTCCATTTCCAGTTTTGGTCATGTGGTTAAAGTCATGCAGCGAATGCACTTTAAGCAGCACTGTCTTGTAGTAGTAGTAGTAGTAGTAGTAGAAGAAGAAGTAGTGGTACAAAATGTGTCGCTGGACTAACAATCCTTTGCAATTGAGATGAGGATGGTTTTCTGTCTTAGTGTTTTATGCATGGGATGATTGCCCTCACACAGCACCATGGCCATAAAAATTATGCACTTTCCTATAGTTCTCCATAATGAGCATACCTTTATAGTCCATTGTAATTCTTTTCTTCTCTCCCCTTCTCTTGTCTTATACATGAAATGTTGGATATCATAAAATGTGCCTTTTAGTTCATGGATTTTGTTTTTACAGATTTAATTTCTGTGACTATCTTGTGTGTTGGATGCTTGATGTTTTATTTTGTTAAATGTTTTTGTTACAATGGTATTGGTTAAAGTAAGACATTATTACGTAATGGTATACAGTAAATTTATGGCATCTGGAAAAAATTTAATTACACTGAAATACTCTGGTTTTTGTTAAATGAGATTTCACTGTACTGTACTTACATCTTTGGTGAAGAGTGGAGACAAAAGCAGGTGAAACACTGCATGTATGAACATAATTTATTGTATGCACATGTAAAATTTATGACTCTTGTTTTATTCTTTCCTTACAGTAGAGTGTTTTTTCTGTCTACCTAGAGCAATCACTGTCATCACAATTTCCAAAGTTCACAGATACTTTTTATATTCACAGTTCTGTTAAAATAGTTCATTTTTTTATCAGTAATTGCCAATGCATCTCAGATCATGGCACCAGTTTCTATAAATTTGAATGTACAAGCAGGTCTCATTTTACACCATTCCTGCAAAAGTCACTCAAATCAAACACAAAATTTCCATTTAAAACAGTGTATTTCCTGGGGGTTAGGGGTTTGACAACCTCATTGTATATAGTGTGTGACTATACACCAGTGGACATACAGACCTGTGGAGTATATATGTACTGTATATACAGTATATATACATACATTTCTCTACAATATATTTATTTTTAATGGAATAAAAATATTAGAGACATCCATAGTTTTTGGTATTGTGTATTTGATATGACTGGTAGTCTTGCAACATAAACACTTTAATTCCTGATTTAGTACTTTCTGTAATTCTATCAGCATTATCATACATTTATGTACACTACTATGAGTGAATCTAACAGTATGGCATATGTCAGCAATTTGTTCTCCTTTTTCAAATTGGCGTATAATATCTAATTTCTCGTCAGTACTGCTTGTTTTTGGTGAATTTTCACAAGGTGATATAGATTTATATTTTTCACTCATTTTGGTAACAGAAGCCAATGCTCCAGTGTTGTTGAAGGGAAAAGCTGCATGATTATATCAACAGTGTAATCAGTCCATACATGTGACTCATGGCGTGACAGTAACATCACTGTCTGCTAGTCTCCATCACAAGACAAGTGCAGCAATGGATTGTGTGTGCCAAATTGCGTTAAACCCAATATTATTGCATATCATCTATGCCAAATTACATTAAACTGAAAATTATCTCATAAATTAAAAAATTGGCATAAATTTTTTAGTCGAATTAAAGCAAAATCGCGCAAAAAGAAAGTGTGCAAAATTATGCTTGCCTGTGTTTGGATTATGTAAATTCATTAAAAGAATTGTTTATTTTTTAAATTGTTTGTGCCTTCATTAGTTCATAAGATTTGAGGTTTCATGGCAGTGATGTTAAGATTATTATCTTCTCTTATGTGACATAATGTAGTCTGGTAGTTATAATTGTTTCAGAAAAAACATCTATCTCATTCTTCACTCTTTCCTCCAGCAGATGGCAACAGCAGGCTTCTACAAAATGTTACCTGTCTACAAAACCACACTGTGTTGTCATTGAGGACCTGCCTTGACAACCTCAAATCTCATGTTTAGATTGTTGTCATAACCACTTAAGAATCGTCTAAGTTTATTTAAGCATTCTGAGAAGTGGCAATGTGTAAGGTTTCATAAAACTTGAATCTTCAGCAACATTGCTATGAGAATCTCAAATCTCATAGCTCTCAAAGTGAAGTAAAAGTTTTCCACAGCAGTGACTAAGAGGGTTGCTGTAGTCCAGTACGTGACACCATGTTGCTTGGTAAAAGTGTTACAATGTTTTGGAGGAATGTGATGCCTGAAATCAACATTGTAGATGAATAAGATTACTTCTTGAAACAAAGAACTGATATTATAGTAGTCTGTGTATGTGGTAGACCAGAGCCACTCTTACCAGTCTGTAAAGCATCACATCACACAATATAGCAATTTGAACTCTATTTCTCCTCTGACATGTTTTCAGTGCACATGCACTCACAGAGATGTTGTTTGTCATCTATTAAACCGACCCAAATTGAAGGAATACAAGTTAGATATAATGACTGATTCTGATATGTCATCACATTTTTTAAGTTGTTGACCTTGTCCATCTGTTATAGTTAATTAATGAGTGATATTTCCTTTTATAGGTGTAAAGGGTGGAAGGAAGGGAGGAAGAAATAATACAACTGTACCGAAACCTCAGAAACTTTCAAATGGAGACATTTGTGTGGAATTTACATGTGTACCTATAAAAGAATGTACCATTCCTAAATGTCCACCTAACTATGTGCTCCACACTGTCCATGAAAAGAATAATATTAAGCTTAAATGTCCCATCTATTCTTGTGTTCCTCCTGCACCCCCACATGCTACTTGCAATATCACAGGTCGAACCTTCCACACATTTGATGGAACTGAATTCAAGCATGATGTTTGTAACCACATTTTGGCACGTGACCTTAAATATGACAACTGGGATATTTCAGGTAAGATTGTGTTAATAGTGAAGTTCAAAAAGTTTCAGTACTTACAAGAGTATCATATGAGCAGAAATGATATGGTTTTTGTGTTTCAGTGTACAAGGACTGTCACGAAGAGACTGATATTTGCAAATGGCATCTTGTTGTAGTACAAGGTGAATATGAGATCCAGTTCCATCCAGATTTGAGTGTGGATTTTAACACCCGCAAGTACAGTATTGAACAGGTTTGTACTTTCTTGCTTTACAGGTGCAAATCCTGTAACTGCTGAAGGGTTTTTTTTATTGACATAGACATCATCAATAGACATATCACTATAACTAATTATTTGGCAGACATATCAAGTGGTTCAGCACTGCGGATATGGAATAAGATCGTCTTTGTGGAGTTGTGGCCACTAACATACCTATTATATCTGTTTCACATGATAGTTCTGTAAATATGGAGCACTGGTAGAATGTAGCTGACAGGAGAAATCTGAAGTACTTGGCAAAAAACTTGTCCCAGTGACATTTTGCCCATTATAAACGTGATGTAGATTGCCCTAGGAATAAACCCCTGCCCCCATGGTCTACCGAATTTGGGAACAGCAGGTTATGCTGCAACGTTTGTACCTATGCATGAAATCTGATATGGACTCCCTTAGGTGTAAACCTATGTTCCCATGGTCCACTGAAGATAGGACCAGTAGCTTCAACTGAAACATTGTACCTATGCACAGAGTAGGTGACAGTAATCTTGACACTTTCAGCCAGAGTTCACTATGCAATCAGAGATATAGTGTGAAGTCCATTGTTGTGAAATATCAATGAGTTAGTTCACTTGAATGCTAACATTTCTGACTTGTATTCAGGAAGTACCCATCTTGAATCTTGGCTAGGACACTTGCTAGTCAGGGGTCACATTTAGATCTGGACAAATACCTATTTCCTGTGCCCCAACAATTCTGTGAAGACTAGACCAGTCCCTTTCATAGAATTAAGTTTCTGGTACTTCATTACTGTATATTGGTGAAAAAACAGAAGAAATGCCATATCTGCAGTACAATACCGATTATGGTAATTTACTGACTGCTTGTATTGATACAGAAACAAGATTGAAATTGCACATATAAGGTACCACTAAGGCACGTTAAGATTCTTGCATCCTAGACTTTTCTTAGGTGGTTGTACCATTTAATCAACGGGATCACTTCCTGTTGTTTTTTCACACTTTTACATATATTTTCGAGTGTTATTACTATTATTAAGATCTAGCATTTTATTTGTTTAAGAACTTATTATTTGTCACTGTTGATTTTGTTTTTCTTAAATTATGTATTCTACATCTAAGCAATCTGTGATAACACTTAACATGACATGCCACATCCTCAGGTTGTCATTGGCAGAGACAGCCTCCAGGTATGGAGGGTAGCTGCATGTGTGTTGATTAAGCAGTTGCATATTTGCCAATAAGGAATGGATCTCCAGGTTGGTGGTTGGGAGAGGGGCTAACTCCTTACCGTAAAAGCTTAACATGTTATGAAATATGTTACAAAGACTCAGACTTGGACATATGCTTTGGAACACCCTAAGTGATGAACAATGTTCATGAAATTTGGAGCATGGAATGTGTGGATTCTGCATATGTCAGGGTCACTGAATGCAGTGTCAAGAGAATTAATGATATAGGCCAGATTTAATGGGAGTACAGGATTTCAGAAGGGGCAAGGGAGGTGCTGAGCAAGATCAAGATTTTTTGTGTGTAAGAGGATGATATCAGCAGTTAAGACAGTGAAAGTCCTTAGCAAGAGAATGTCATGTAGAGTGTTGAGAGATTGCTGGTGTGATATTATTCTGAATGTGCATGCTGTAACTGAAGATAAAAGTGACGAACCAAAGGGCAGTTTCTTTGAGGAATTATACCAGGTATTAGATCAGTCCCCTAAATATCTTGTGAAAATTTTGCTGTGAAAATTTGATACACATCTGGGGAGGGAAGATACTATCAAATCAGCAAATGGGAATAACAGTTTAAATGCAAATATATGTACTGTGAAACTGTATGACATTTTGAAAGTGATAAAGTTTTTATACTAGTACATCGCAAAGTACACCATTTGCAGTCTTGCTGAGTTACTGTTTTTAAGAATGTTAGTTTTGTTTTTTTAACCCAGTTTAATTTTTTCATGATCTATATTTGACAAAATCCAGTTGACTGAGTGATAGCCCAGGGGAGAAATGATGGCATTCCTTGAGAGTGCATTCTTCTGATTTGTTAAAACTTTAAAATTCAAGTACATAGTTATCAATGTCTTGGAGGAAACTGTTACCACTCTCTTCAGCATATATATATGGTGTTCTCTGCCTTGAAGATGGAGGCAGGAGGCTGCTGTGAAAGAAGACCATACTATACGGTGTCATATCCCAGAAGGCAGTACTCTTAATACTCATTGCTATGAGGACCTGAGGCTTAATGCTGAATTTCTTGTGAAAATGGAGCCTTTAAAAATATGTTTAGGGGTATGTCAGTTTTAAAGGTAACTTCTTGAGTTCTCCCTTAAGTGACACTGCACATGGATTGACAAGCGTACATGAATGACCACAAGGTTAATATGAAGGTTTAGAAACAAAACTTTATGAAGTTAGGTGGTGATTACATTGAATTCTGTAAACTGAAACATATTTAATGCCAGGTATGATCATTACACTTGACTGTCTAAAATAGTGTGTAAGAAAATAAATATCCGTTTTCAGAAGGTGCAGTTTATTTTCTTTTAAAATGAGTCTTAAATAACTCAACTTTCTTAGGTGAGGGTTAGTCAGCTCTGGCTTCTAATGCATCCTATTCACTGGAATGGGCTAACAAGTCAGGATCTTGGGCTACCTTTCTTTGGGAATATAAGTCAGAGGTGAAAGATAGTGTCCACAATGTTGAGTATGGCTTCCTTTTCTTTTTTTTAATACAGTTACAGAGAATTGGCTCACAGTTGCAACAGGCCTTCACAGTGTCAAACATGGGAGGCAACCTGCTGTTCCATTCACAACATTATGGTTTCCAGCTTATGTGGGATACACAGGAAAGCATAAAGATACATGTAAGTTATCGCACACTTATAAAAATGATACACTTCAAGGGTATTTTGCTTCATAATATTTTTGAATATTATTTTGATGCATATCAGTTTCTCACACAAAATACAGTAGTTAGTTCTTACCATCCAGGCTACTTTTATGTGGTTGTGCAATTTAATTATACCTAGATTGCAGGTAAGATGTTGATCTTTCTGGCCGCTGCCAATTTATGCAGGGGGTGTAGAATCCATCTCTGAGATGCAGTCATCCATAGGATAGATGTTCTTACTTCCAGTTGCAGGGTGATCATAAGAATGAAGACTGGCATAGGAAACCTCAAAGTGCTGTCTGAACCACTAGAGTAGTCTAGTATTTCCAGCATACCCTTGTTATTTGAGAGGGGTGAAATTTTTAAATTGTGGCTCCATAAATCTGCACTCACGACTACTTGTGATCAAACTGAGAACCCTTTGAATTAAAGCTCTCAGTAGCCTTTGACTAGGTGATCCATACATCCTTTGGTTTCTCTTATAATGCATGGTTTGTTAAAACATATTCAGTGGGCAAGCTTATTGCTGTATTCAGATACAGTTTACTTTTAAGCTGGAAGGTCTTTCAAGTGCATATGTCACCAAATTCAATAGTATTGTGCTAAGTGCACATCTGAAGTGTCAACTTGTTTGCAGGCACATGTAGGTATATAGTAATTTGTATTTCATGCGAAGTAAGTAATGAAATCACATCATACAACAAACTTTATTTAATGAAATGGTGACAGACAAAAGGTAGTGTTTAGTGAAAAATAAACAATAAAAATCCCACCACGGCATAAACTTTATATTTAAAAAAATATTTTTAGAGCAGTTTAATACCAAGTAGTGAAGAGTCAAAGAGAAAACAGAATAAAAACATTAAAATCAGTTACTTATAATTTTGAGAAAGCAGTTGTTAATGCAAAGTATGGCATTACATTTCACATATAATATTCTATAACTCTGGATTTAATTTGACTGTGCCACTCTTCAAGAGTCACTAAAAATAACATTGGAAAGGCGTTATCTATTCTTTGTTTTTATAGTGTTCATCGTCAACAACATTGATTCCCCTAGGTACATTGATATTGTATGATTCGGCCATGTTTGCAGAATTTGAATGGATGTACTGAAACATTATAATGGGCTTGATTTCATGAGGCTGTGCAAATATTTCTTTGAATAAACTGCTCATCTGTTCTAAATGTCCACTATTGAACTTGAAATCTAAATTACTTTCCTTAATTTCTGCCGTATTTGGGAAATTTTCTACCAATTTTTCATCCAAATGCGACTTTAGAATAATAATTTACTTGTAACACATTTATTGTACTAATCATGCCTACCACATGTTTATCCCTACCTTGAACATCAAGGTTCAAACTATTAGCTTTTTTGTGACATTAGCAAGAAAGGCCACAACCTCAGTTTTGGGTTTGAGATATGCTTTGACTTCATCAGTCAGGTTTATAAAATGCTGTAGTACTTCAGTTATGGTGAACCACCTTGCTTCCATGTGTGGTATTAGATTAAAATACTCAGTTTCAACATCCAGCAAAAGTTGTGTGAAGGGCCTATGTTGCAGTTATGCTGCTGTAATGGAGTTTGCAGCTTTGTCACTGTATCCAAAATGTGTTTCAATGAAAGACCTCTAGCACAGAGAACTTCAAGACATATAATAGTGATATGAAATATATTTAGAAAGTGATACATTGTTCTTTCACAGTGCAATAAATCCATTTTTTGCTGCCAGTCACAGCTGGAATTCAATCAGTAGTGAAAGAAGACACCTTATAATGACATGTCTGTTTTAGAATCAAAATGTCTAAATGCTTCATCACCTCCAATGGCAGAAATGTCAGGATTTTTTGTTTGGCCTTGTAGTCTTGGAAAACTATGCTAATCATAACTGCCTACTGAGCTATGTCTGATATATCCAAGCATGCATTCATTTGAAATGCATACCAAGAACATTGTGTATGTCACTGCTTAGCTGTCTTTGAAGGTCACTTGAAATATCTTGAAGTCTTCTTTTAACCATACTTCCTGACACTTGCACATTATTTATAGCAGCCATTATCTCTAATTCGGGGTACGCGGTGGCACAGTTGGTTAAGGCACTGCGCTATAAGCCGGAAGGTTGTGGGTTCGATTCCCGATGGTGTCATTGGATTTTTTCATTGACATAATCCTTCCGGCCGCACTATGGCCCTGGGGTCGACTCAGCCTCTAACAGAAATGAGTACCAGGAATGTTTCCTGGGGGTAAAGAAGGCCAGTGTGTAGGGCTGACAACCTTACCACCTTCATGTGCCGATTGTCTTGAAATCTGGGAGCCTCAACCTCCTGGAACCCTCAGGGCCTGTCCAGGCCTGTAATGGG
>Ga0268261_10000733_pt1 | contig 21263 bp, 14 predicted proteins | sample TergutNc150P1_FD_190353 | JGI IMG/M metagenome (GOLD analysis project Ga0268261, IMG submission 190353) | Nasutitermes corniger P1 segment gut microbial community from laboratory colony in Florida, USA - Nc150 P1 (SPAdes) (version 2) | ecosystem: Host-associated > Arthropoda: Insects >...
GGGATTTTTTCCGGGGCATCAGACAGTTCCATGTGCCCTGGGGTCGACTCAGCCTCTAAAAATGAGTACCAGGATATTCCTGGGGGTAAAGACGGCCGGTGCGTAAGGGTGATGACCTTACCACCTTCATGTGCCCAGTGTCTAGAAATTCTGGAGCCTTAACCTACCAGAACCCCAAAGGCCACTAGGCCTTTAGAGGGATTACTTTACCCTGGCCATGAGTTGAGCTGGACTCCTCATGAGTAATAGAAGTTGGCATTTTGTCCATGAGAACAAATGCTCAGTTTGATACAGGTTGTGCATGCATGGGATTAAAACCAGATTTATTCAAACCTGTGTTTTTGCTATAAATGTAAAGTTTGTAGACTTATTGTTTGCTCAAAATACATGTAAGGCTAATGCATTATTTTGTAACAACCTTGTGTGCTACAATAGGACAAGGTTTTTTTACCAGCATTCTACACTCAGAATTACATAATGTCTTATATAAGCTACATTTTTGTGGATGTTAGTAGAAATGTGAAGATTTACGTAATTTGAAGTGTCTGGGGTTTTAGGTATTTGTCTCTGGTTGCTGGACTGACAAGTGAAGCGGACTATGTGTTTATCCCTGAATGGCCACCAGAAAGAGGCTGGCCAGCTAAACTATGCAGGAAACTGCAGCAGGCAAGGACTTTAGACACAAGGTCTGTGTATCAAACCATGTGTTTGCTGATGTATGTACAGAGTTCTGTATGTGAGGAATGGTGATCTGCAGTCAACATTTTCTTTTTATTGCTTTGACTAAAAGTCATTGACCCATTTATGATAAGTATGCAGGTGATAACATTTGAATTCTAATGGGTTCTGACAATGGTATATTACACTTGAGGATTACTGGCTTTGTGAATATTACATTGGTTTATGAATGCTTTCCATCTTCAGGTGAATAATTGAAAGAGTTAATGTCAGTCATTGAATCAGTGGCTGAGTGACATAGTAGCTCCTAATGCAGCCAGCTTGGTAGGTGCCATCCTACTGTTGCCAACTGAGGATTTGAACTGATCCAGTTTCTCAGACATGTTGTGTTTGGAATATCAGACAATAGACAAAGTCCAGAAATGTGCAGGCAATAAGCATGAAACAAGAATGACATCCGGGGCTATTTAGTTTTATTTTGGCTTACCGCGGGCTTGTAGCAGGTTTTAAGAATTCATATCCAGATTGGGTTTATTGTGACAAGAAGCTGGCAAAACTCTAATGAACACTCATGACAGTATGTACTGTTTGCCAATAAGTTTTATGTTAAGAGTACTGCCATCTGGGTGTTGCTTTCCTGCTGAGAAGCGTCTTCAGTGCCCTTGTACCCATGGTTGGTGATTTAGGTTTGAAGACATAAAACACATTATTATGCATTGTCATGTGTACAATACATTGCACATTGAGTCCAGGGTCATGGAACATTCTGTGCATATCTCTCTGGAACTTCCAAATAAGTCTACCATGGTAACATAGTACCATCCTGGGACACATATCCAACTCCAGTAAACCAGTGTTGCCCCATCACTGCATCATATCCAACTCCAGAACTCCAATATTTTCCCCTCACTGCATCATATCCAACTTCTGAGCACCAGTATCATCTCCTCACCGCTTCATATCCAACTCCTGAGTACCTGTATCTTCTCCTCACTGCGTCATGTTAAACTTCAGAACACCAGAAGGTAACAGGTTTTCAGCTAGTCAAGAAATTCCCCATATTTTATGGTACCTGAAGGTTCATTACCACATTCACAAGTGCCCGCCACCTGTCCCTATCCTCGGCCAGCTCGATCTGGTCCACACCCCCACATCCCACTTCCTGAAGATCCATGTTAATATTATCCTCCCATCTATGCCAGGGTCTCCAAAGTGGTCTCTTTCCCTCAGGTTTCCCCACCCAAACCCTGTATATGCCTCTCCTCTCTCCCATATGTGCTACATGCCCCGCCCATCTCATTTTCAATTAGATGAAACATACATGAGACCTAATTTAATATTTTCAATTTGGCATTTAGTTGAAGAGTCTTAAGTACATTGTTCAACTTAGAAACACAAAGAGCAGTCTTATGGTGTGTTATGCTTCCTGTTCCAGAAGTCAGGTCTAGTGGAAACGTACACAATGTTGCATTGTATTGTTACACTAGATTTGATCTCTGGAACAGGATTTTCCACTGATAGCCTGGTAGATGTTTACCAGCATTTTAGAAGAACCTGCTACCTGCATCTTCAGTGCTGAAGTTTGCTGACTGGGAGCGGGCATGAGAGGAAAGGGACAGTACCCAATTCAGGGCCATTGTTTCACGTAGTGCCTTTATTCCAACTCCTCGTTCCTTCCCTTTTCTGGTAGTCCTTGTATGGCCTTGCATTCCTGAGAAAATGGGCATAAATCAAATATGGTATTCCTATAAAAAATAATGGAGTAGATAGGTGTTGAGGGTAATCATAGTAGAGACAGCCTCTTCATATACAGTTATTCTGTATGAGTACTTATTTTATTATTGTATTACTTATATTGGCATACAGATAATGCATATTCCTTTTTAGCGATGTAAATAGGAAAGGAATTGTAAACAGCTTACATTCACTTACATTAAATGCTGTATTAGGTGGTTTGAGGAAGCTAGTGGTGCTGATGGTTGCTGTGTTAGAAATGGAGTGGGAGGGGGCAGCTGGGTGAGATGATGGTGAGGTAGGCAATGGTTATTGTAGCTGTTTGACAGTTACAGGAGGGAGAGTTGGTAATGTAGCACTTTCTTTAGTTTCTTCATCATTATCGTTAATTGTATGTAGAGTGCTCTTCACATATATTAGCAATGCATTTGTCTTTTCAAGCCAATTTATTGGGTCTAATTTCTCTGGACTACAGACTGCCTTTTGCTGTTTTAATTGGGGTTGCACTAGGAAATATAGATTTATGTTTCATACTTACTGAATTAAAAAAAAAAGGCAAGAAAGAAAGGCAAGTAAGCACACAGTAGAATGTCAGTCTGAACTAAAGAGCGAGCACGTACTGCCTGGTGCTGTAAGTAAGCGCACTGGTTCCCACAGCCTTGTTCGTAGCCTTTGAGTTTTGTATGCTCTCAGCAGCCAGCAAAAGGGCATTAAACTGAAAATGGGAGGGCATAAGTTAAGAAGTGAGGTAAATTGGAAAGGTTCATTAAAACAGAAAGGTGTGAAACAAGGCCTACCTATATTATGTATAATTTCGCTCTGATTGGCTAGCGTATACCCAGAAGACGTGGACAGCAGGTTCCTCCAAATTATTACTGGTCTGCCAGACAAAACTGCATTACATCCCACAAAACTGCTTACTTATATTCAGCACTCTGAAAACCTCAGATTTGTGAAATTTATTTGTGCCTACTCTTTAATTTTTTAATATTTATAATTATGAATTGCTTGCTGTTATTCATTGGTTACACTATTTAATAAAAAAGTTTTTTGCTTCTAAAACTGCATTAAAATTTGAGAAACAGCTACTTTCAGAATTTTGGTGAGGAAGCCACACCAAAAGCAGGCATTTGTGTAACTGTGTGAAGTGTCAGAAGTTTTTTGTTTTTGTGAGTTCATATGAAAATATTGGCATGAAACCTTATGTGTACTACACTAGCTACCATGTGAATGTGTCCCGAGGACTTATCAAAACATTGCACATCTTATAATTGTCGGTGACTTTGGATGTTTACCCTGAAAATGATGATTGCAGTGTTACTGAAAAACTAGCTATGTATAGGCATATCTCTCAGTTTTATCTACGTGTTGTTTATGCCTGAGATTATGGTTCCTGGTATTACAAACAGTTAAAAAAAAAGGGCTCCTTTGGCGTGTGTACTTTTTCACTTGTTTCAGCTAACATAACTCTAAAAGTTTTGACATTTTTACAAAATAATCAAATATAAAAATACATTATATGATCATATATTTCCAAACATATGGTTTTATACACTACATAGTGCATTACATTTATGTGTATAATAGAATAAATTTCTTGCGATTTGTTTATAATTTATATGTTGGCCATATTTTTATTTTCACTGTCCGAGATCACAGTTTTGGCTGGGGACATAATTCTTGCTGTGTCTCAGCTATTTGACAGCAGTGGCGTCATTCAGGGTCAGTTTTATGCTTGTTTTTGTTGCATGTGTTTTGTTTCTTTTGCATGTTTTGAAAGTAGGAAACAATCAGTAACTGTGCTTAACTTCATTGCTTTTCCTTTGTTTGCTTTGGGTTTTAAACTTTTGATTTTGTGTTGTGGTTTTTTGCTATGTGTAAATAGTTTCTTCCTTGACATTATGATAGTGTTAATGGGTGTTATGTATAATTGCATTGAGAGTTATAGATGTAATTATATTAGTTAGGGCAGTAATAATGAACTTTGTTCCAGTGCAGAAGACATTGCATTAATTGATATGTTTTTACTATGTACAAGTTGACAGCCATGTACTTGTTAACCCAGACAATAATAATTATAGTTAACTAAACCTTTGCTGATTTTATTGAAGCAGATTCTTGAAAATTATGTTGAAATGTTACAAAACAAACCTCTCCAGGCTGCAGTTATTTAGTTACATAGTAACTTAACCCTTTTACTTGAAATCATTTGGTGCCTATTGTCAGGTGTTCCTTTCACACCATATGAGGTTTAAAATGTTGAATGTCAGGTATAGGTGATGGTCATTCATTGGCCTCCATATCTAGGTTTGCTTTAAATTGCAGTCTCCTGTACATCACATCAAGCATTTTAATACTGGTGCCAGTGGGTTAACAAACTGTGTGGTGTTAGAGCTTTATTTTTCACAAGTAATTTTATTTAACATACATATTAATATCACGCTGTCCCCAGAATAGTGCTTAGTCTTTTAAATTATATTTTTCGGCTGGTTTCCCATCAGGTTTCCATATGAAGCTCTTGTTTTCCCTATTTTTGTTACGTAACCAGCTCAGCCATAATATTACAGTACCGAACAGTATGTCAGACTAGTCATGTTTTTAATACCTTAAACAGTGCAGGTATCCAGCATTTTATCTTCTTGCTGTGGACAAACTATACACCAGTCACATCTGTGTTTTACATTAATTATCATCTTGAATGCACATTTGAGCATGGCCTATTACTGATGTGGTTGGCAGTACTATGGTGAAATTTGCATGTAGGATGCAGACTGCAAATTCATCAGCATGTGTAACATCTTTATTAAATCATACTCACACTGAAGTAACTATGAAATTTGTTGTTATAACTGTGCATTTCTTACTTTTGGGCTGCTGAGACTCCTTAAACTTTCCAGATTGTCTCAAATTAACATACATTTTCTACCCAAAATGACTTGTGAAAGAACCCATTTTGATAGGATGCTGAATCACTCTGTAGAAATGGTTGCAAAGTGCATGTTATTTATGTTACTGGGTTTACTTTGTTTCCTTTCCATCATGACAAAAGTGGTATGTAAGATGAATTTCAGATTCCACAAATACATAGGTTGCACAACATTACTTTTTTTTTTTTTTCCAAGTGAGCATTACACGCAAATGCAAGAAATTTGACATAATATAACAAAAATGATCTCATGTGATGTTGAGAGGTTTAAATAACCTTTTTAGCTTTTTTGGTTTCTGTTTATAGACATTAGAGCCAGGAGGTACTTCTAACAGTTTCCTTTTCACGCAGCTGGTTTTACCTGTGAAGATGTCTAGAACCATTTATTTTATTACAAAGAAACAGTTTTGTGTGAAAGTCTTGGCAAAGTGGGTAACAAGATGAGTTGTAAAGTTTCTTGAACAAAGATACTGCCTGTATCAGTAACACTGGCCTACCATTTAGTATATCTTGTTTGGTTATTTTTGTTATCCATTTACCATTCCTTAAGAACAGTGGAAAAAATGAGCAAGTTGATTATTATTGTGGCTTAGGCTGTTACTGTAATCGCTTTTTGGTATTAATAGTGTTATTGAGTTGTTAATTGCTGTCTTTATTTTCGTTCTCCTTTCCTGACCATATTCCTTGGCTGGATGAAATAGGAGCGTTCAACAGGACAGCGGCTGAATATCATAATTGTTGCTGAGGGTGCCATTGACCAGGATGGAGAGCCTATTACTGCGGAAAAAGTGAGACAAGTTGTAGTGGAAAACCTGCAGCAGGACACAAGAATAACAGTACTGGGGCATGTACAGAGAGGAGGCAATCCATCTGCTTTTGATAGAGTTCTGGTATGTGTCATGGATATAACTGTGAATTTAAACAGATGACTTAACAAAAGCGCAGTGTTTCACTGACAACTGGGCTGCATGAGGCCAATGTGTGTCATGCTGTGATAGAGGCATACATTCTCCAGCACATCACAGTACTGCTGAGTATTGACAGATGCCCAAGAAGACTTAATTGGATTTAGTTGGTGTGGTAAATCAGACTTCTGTGAACTTTCCCTTCCATGCATATTGTGGTGTTGTGTTGTGACCCTGGATAGTCTTGTGGGTAGATAACCATAATTTCAGAGGAACATGCTGTTCTGTGTGCAGGGTTGAAGTGAGAATGGAGGCTGCATTAATTTGTGTAACCACATTTGCATGCACCCAACACTGGATAACAAAATAAATTTTATTTTTTTGTCACATGAACCAAAGTTGGTAAACACGTGGCATTTTTTGTGCAGAATTCCAATATGTTGTTAGTTTTTTTCTGCCAGGCAAGATTTTAAGTGATGCGGGTTTGAAGTTTGAAGGAAACCTATATTTAAATTGTATTACAAAGAGTATATATATAACTTAAAAACTAACAGTGTATAACTTCCTGCTACATTTTGCTTTGGAACGTCTCTTCAAAGTGTCCAGCAATAATCAGCCAGCACACTGAGACTCCAATTGCCTTGATACCAGTTCTCCAGGGTGGAAATATCTTGGTGAAATTGCTCTGCATGCTCATTGCTCACAGCCCGAGATTTTCTGGTAAGAAGTCAGAGTGAGAGTCTAAGAAATGCACTTTTAAAGACATATTACACCTCATAGCTTTGTAAGATTATACAAGATCAGCTGCCACATCACAGTAGTTTTCTGCCATATGATTTCCCAAAAAATTTGTAGTTACAATTTTAATGATATCCTTGCTGCTTTTTTCACAAATCCAAGTTTGATGTGCAACAAAGCTAAAATACTTTTTCAGGGTTGATAAATGCAGTATTTACTACACTTTTCTGTCATAGAGTAAGTGATTCTCATTTAGGCCACTGTTTTTGGATGTTGTTATGTTTTCTGTCCCCACTATTGCCAAGCAAGAGAGCAGTGACCTTTAAATCCCCACAGATGTTCCAATTATATTTTTCATACTGGTTGTTTTCCACAAGTAGTTTCATATTTTCATAGGACTCTTTCATGTTAGCAGCATGCACTAAGGGTAGAAATGGGAATTTATTCCAGTTATGTAGTGGCACAGCTTTTAAGCTAATGTTTGAGGAGTCAGTACACAAATGCCACTCATTTGGATCATGTTAGTTTACAAGAGCCTGTATAACACACCAAACATCATTACAGAATACCAGATTGTTTTCTTGAGAGAAAATTTCTTTGAATTTATTGCAGTAATTATGGAAGAAACATTATTCAATATCTTGGTGGAGAATATTGCACCCTTTTTGTCTGGAACCAAAGAGTTCACCTTGTTTTTTAGACAAATTTAACTTACAGACAGATCGTTAAGATCTCCTTGTGCTAATAAATGGGTTCAGATGAGGAACAACTTGCTTCAAATGTCAGATCACATTCAACATTGTCCTCTTATTGTCTGTGATTTTCTCAGAATCGGAGCTCTCATCACTAAAAGTGAGATTTTCTGGAGGCAGCTCTTTACTGTGTGGTACATGCCTCATTGCAGAAAGCAAATATGGATATTTCACTGTGTGTTTGGATTTGGAGGTGATCCTTATTATGTATGTTAAACAAAAGTAGCAATCAGATGAGTAGTCCTTTGGTTCCCTTCAAACCATGGGAACAGTGAATGGCATTTGGTGTGAACCATTTACCCATGCTAAAGAAGCCTCACACACGTTATGCAACAGATATGAAGGGCCCAACTTTTTATGTTGGTCACCCTCCTTTCACCCAAAATAAATCTCACAACATTTTGTAATGAACGGGATAACATTTTGTCTCTGAGATATGAAGGTCATTTCACACAGGTAACAGCAGGTGTCAGGATGATTTAAACACTTTCTTGCATGATGAAAATGTAATAAATACAACTCTTTTACATAAAACATTTCACTAAAAAGAACACAACACTTCCAACTTATCACAACAAAGTCTGGCACATCACTATTGGTGCAGTGTTCTGCAAGCAGCGCTTACTGTTGGTTTCACGTTCCAACAGTCTGGCTGTCTTTGATTGGGCACACATGCTTACTGTCTTTGTTATGATTAAGTTTAGATGCCCACACTATGTTTAAAATATAATAAAGGGCTTCAGCCATATTTATAATGTACTGGTAGCATAAAAAATAATGAAATTCACTAAAATTGCATTTTAAAAATTCTGTCACACAAAATTTGGGTGATAGAGCAATTCTAATAACATATTTGAATTCAGTGTGAAAAATACATATGAAACACACATTAGTTTTCATGTGACAAAAATTATGTTTACCAGTGAAATATGTTCACCAGATATTAGCAAGTGTTCGGCATGTTTGGGCACATCACAGTTGCCACCATCAGGGAGTCCTCTCAGTAGCCATCATTGCGCCCTTGAAATTGTCCGTTGTATAGTAAGTATGTAAAAACATCCATACACTTGCACACACAGTACAATTCTTTTAAAACACATAAATATCCAAACACAAATTTTCAAAGACTAGGGGAGATGTTTTGTGAGGCACCATGCAAACTCTCCTAGTGTTTTAAAATTTGTTTTGGATAGTTATGTGTTTTAACTGAACTTTATTATGTGTGTAAGTGTATGGATGTTTTTACTCACTTAACCTTTTGGCACCGGCATTTTACATTTAAATTTAAGCACACCCTGTGTGTAAAATGTGAATAATACAGGAACCAAAAAAGGTAGCATTATGAAATAAACGGCATTGTGAAGAGAAAAACGGAGAGTGTGCGGCATGTTTAAAATACTCAGTACTTATATTTGTTGAAAAAATATATATAAAATGCAACATCTGGAGGGTAGCGGTACGCCCATTCTATATATAGGACGCAAGGTTCTTAAAGGTTAATGTACAATAGACCATTTTGAGGGAGCTTTGGTGGCTACTGAAAGAACTCCCTGATGGCACCTTTGATATACCAAAACATGCTGGAGACTTACTGACACCTAGTGAACATATTTTGTGCATGGAAAGTTGGTTGTACAGACTAATTGTTTTTACAGTTCATGAAACATACAATATTAAAATGGAGGCAGCATGTTGTTCTCTAGGGTGGGTATCCACGAACAATACACATTCTGACAACCCTACATTGCAGGGGCAATTAAACTGCAGTCCATAGCATGATGTGTGAGCTGTATTTAAGGGTATTTAAATTTTACCTGTGTGTTGTGAGTATACTTGACATACCATGGCATATAATGTGTGTGGCACATGTATATACTTGTTGCTTTTCACCAGAGGGCGAGCACTAACCAGTGTGAGAACTTGAACTTCAACTGTCAAAGTTTTATTACCAACTGATGCACAAGAGAATTACTTTAAAAGGAGTATTAAAATTTACGGTAAAACAACTCCAACATGTTTCGGTGTAATCACCATCATCGGGGAGCGCACTATATGAGCTTGCTAAAGTTACAGTGTTAAAACAGTCAATTAAAATATGTTGGTGTGGTTAATCTGGTGGTGTGGCTACATATGTTATCAGGTCCTTGCTGATGTGTGTCTGCCGCACTTTTCAGAATCTGGCTGAGTCATATAGTACGCTCCCTGAAGATGCTGATTACACCGAAACATGTTGGAGCTGTTCTAATGTAAATTTTAATACTCCTTTTAAAGCACATCTCTTGTGCATCAGTTGGTAATAAAACTTTGATAATATCAAGATGCATGGTATGACTGTGAAAATTGAACTTAAACTGTTCAATGCATGTTGTTAACACATTTTCTGCCAGCTAAGTACCCAGGGGCATTAAAATGCCAGCAATTTAAAGGGTCCACAGCCCCTTCTTTCACGATTTCAGTAAAAAAAATAATTGCACGAAAACTATATGAGATCAAGACTTGAAATTTAGAACATACCTTTAGTAATGTTTCAGCATGTGATATTGTTTGTAGCAGCCTTCTGGATGCAGAGGAACACCACACTGAGCACAGAGAAATCTAGTTTCTGTCTTATTTTTTCGCACACACACTCGACATTTTCGTGTTGGTGTTTTATAATTTTTTGCGGGTGGAATATGAACCAGTTTGTGATTCTTTACTTTTACATCAAGCCTGCCAGGGGGGTAATTTTTTAGGGCACATTTTGTTGGAGTAGGTGCAGGTGTTCTACTCGAGCCTTGCGACTCGTCACATGATGATGATGATGATGATGACGACGACGACAGTGATGATACAGCATCTGATATGTGTGTCAGATTTTCTGTGATATCTGACATGAAATCTAGGAATGATTTGCAGGAATTAGGATTATTCTTTGAAAAGGTAACATCACTGTTGAAAAGGCAACATTGGAGAAGATAGAAAAATACTTTCTTAGGCCACTTGACAGTTTTACAAATGAATGGGTAGTAAGCCAGATACTGGTCCACTGTATCAACACCATGCATATGAGTGTTGTAATCTATGAGGCATTTAGGTTTCTTCTGTGCCACACCTGTTCGTCTGCTTATTGTTTCAATTACTTCAGCTGTATAGAGTGTTGAAATCATATTTATGAACCCCTTATCTTGGTGTGAGATGAGTAGTATTTCCTGATTCCTACGAAAAGTGACCTCGCCTTTCTTCTACTTTTTTGCCTCTTCTATCGTGTCTTTCGGTAATCCACGATTCACTCTGATTGTTCCACAGACTCTAATTAATTTCTGTAATAATTCATTCGTTTGATGGACGCTGTTATAATAATTGTCTTGGTATAAGTGGTTACCCTTCCCTTCATAAGACTTGAGTAGAAAACCCACCGTTTCAGTCAAAGGCCTTCATTTACCATTATAAATCTGCAAGTTACAAATATATCCAGTTGAACTTTTACAAACCATCCGTACCAGTATGCCCTACTTTGTAATTTTGCGTGGCTTATACACACGAAATAGCAAACGACCCCGCCAACCAAGTGTACCTTCATCAAGAGAAATTTCCCTATCTGGTATATAATTAGTTCTGAAATTATTTACAATGTCTAAAATTGTACGGATTTTGTACAAACGATCTTTGTTTGTTCCTGCTGCTTTATTGTCATTGAAGGGGAGGTACCTTTGGATAAGTTGAAATCTGTTTCTAGACATTGTTTGTGGAAATATTTGAGTCTGAAAAATTTCTCTCGTTGACCAGTACAATTCTAATTTTGGTTTTCGGACTATACCAGTTACAAAAATCAAACCAAGGAATTTTTTCATTTCAATTATTGTTACTGGTTTCCATTCTTCACTACGTGCATGTTTTGTAATGGGGCGAGTCATTTTCGCGATCTGTTGTTGTGCCTATAAATTTATCTCGTCAACTACTATTTTATTGAGTTCAGGAGGAATATAATGGTCAAAATAACTCATCACATCTGCTTCATTTTCAACTTCAAATTGCACGCCCGGATTGCCTATGAAGGGTGGTATTCTTGGTTGACGATCATTTTTAAAAAACCCTGTAGTTGGGGTAACATTTATCTGTCTGTGGCTAGGACCTGTCATTGAAATGTTACTCTCATTATCACTCTCATTTGCACTTTCAGATTCACTCTCTTCACTACTTGAAAATTCGGGAATATTATCTGTATCTGAATCACTGTCATTTACAATTTCGTTCACTGCATCAGCTAATTCTTCTTCAGTTCTAAATCCAATTGTTTTTCTTTTCCTAGATGCCATGTTGCACTTAGAAGTATAAACTGTGACACATACACGACTTCACGTATAAAAGATTCTTTATAGAATGCAACCAGAGACAGCCAACTCTCCCTCCCTCTGAGCGTTTATTATATTGCAATGTAAGCGTAATAAACTATAAAAGGGATAAAGATAACGTCAGCTAGATATACTGAAGCTGCTGTACAAGTTTCCTGCCTATAATGACAGGTCAGCCAATTTAAGCTGAAAGAGCGCGATTGAAAAATTAGATCGACTAAGGTCGACGCTGGCAATCTTAAGCATGAATTATTAAATCGACTAAGGTCGATTATGGCAGTGAGTGTTTTAACACCATGAAGGCAATGTGAAATTCCTGAACTCTGAGGTGATATTTGTAGATAGCACAACATCAGTCTTAATAGTATCCATATCCATACATTAAAAACAATTTAATAGATAATACCAACAAATGAACAAGTATAGTTCTGCATTTGTTGGTATTATCTATTAAATAGCTTAACATCAGTTTATTATAATAATTTGCTTGCTTTGGCATTGTTAATTGTAGACTGGAATAAGAGTAAGTCTGATTGTTGAATTTTTTAGGCTTCCACAGTGGTGTATTTGAGGTCTGTTTTGGGATGTGGCACAGCATAACTGGGTGATTAGTGCCTGACATTTTAAGCTAGCTTGCTGGTCTTATCATGGAAGGGTAAAAATGTCCATGAAAATGGAAGGAACTTTTTGACCCTTGAAGATGAGAGTACCAAGCAGGCTTGAATCATCAGACGCCAATCACCAAATGCTGTGGTATTGTATCCCAGAAGAACAGAGACCTGATGGATGAAGTCTAATAAACTGACTATGTGTGGTGCATGTTGTTATCAGGTTGGTACTATTGTTCCAGTAATACACCATGCAAACTGCCATTCACTTGTATTGTAACAAATAAACAACCATAGAGGGTCTCCTATGATGGAAAGCATGACTGTTCTTCAAGCTGCTGCTCCACACGTGTGTGCTGTGCACAGATAGCTGTGAGGGAGTGCAGATCTAGCCGAGGTATCAACAGCGTACCAGTGTTGTCTCAGTAAATGTTAGCTGGCAGTCTAAATGCTGAATCTATTACCAGACTATGTGCTAGCTACTGCCTTGAGTGCAGCCAGACTTGTGGTTGCTAATTTTCCATAGCAGAGTGCACTGCTGTACTGCTGTTGCTGCTGGATGAAAATGCATTGCTGTAGTGCTGCTCAATGGAATGACTTAGCTGTGTTACAACTGGGAAGTAGTGTGCTCATGATACCATGCATATTATTTGCTGCGACTGCTTGGCTGCCCTCTCTGTGATTGGTGGGCAAGTGAAATATGTCATAGCAGTGGCGAGAATGACTACCAACATCGTTTGCGGTGCTGGGCCTGAAAAGAGCCATTTGCAGGTTGGAGGTGCTACTGTGGTTTGCAAGTGCTGGTGACATGTACTGCTGGCATCTGGCACTTAAAAGGGTCATTTGCAGAATGTGGTGGGAAGTTCTGCATTTGTTGCAGGACCATTATATAAACAATCCATATTTTCTGTCCCAGGAGTAAAGTTGGTGTTTTTATTTGGCAGGGATGTAGGATGGGTGCAGAGGCTGTAATGGCACTCATGGAAGCCACACCAGAAACAGAATCCTGTGTGGTTTCGCTGGATGGTAACCAGGCTGTACGGTTGCCTCTGATGGAGTGTGTGGAGAAAACAAAAGCAGTCACAAAAGCCATGGCCAGTAAAGATTGGGAAAATGCTGTACAGCTACGTGGAAAGTAAGTGTAATTTTGGAACTGCTCTGAATTACAGAGTTTCTGTAATATCTCATCCTGTTTAAACATAAAAGGAAATGAAAAGTGACATTTTATGATATTTAGGGTTTTCAGGGCAGTGAAAAATTGGTTTGTGATCATCTGTGTTATGACACCTTGTAGTATAGTTAAGTGGTTAGCCTTGTTTTGTGGAACATGCTGTCTGTGAAGGAGGAGGTTTTTCTAAAATCTTCCTGTGCACTTACCTTACTGGGGTTGAATACAATACAAATATGAACCACTATAACAATCTCATATCTTGTAAACTCTTAAACATATGTCATTTCTATTTAACCCTTATCCTGCTAATGTGGAGAATAGGGTGAGCTAATAATGCCAGCAAATGGCAGATGGGATTTAACTTGGCATTTAAAGGGTTAATGTAGAAGTACTACCCTGAAGATGGGGCAGTATGTGTCTTAGAAACGTTGGTATACACCTACCTAATTATATGGTGTCAAATGCCATAAAACCACAATATGAGTGTAAGTTATTTTTGCTGTGTTTGCAGGAGTTTTGTGCGTAATTTGGAGACGTACAAAATGCTTACAAGGCTGAAACCCCCCAAACCTGTAATTGAAGATAAAAATCATCCATCTGTAAGTTCATTCCACTGTTACATTTTCATGTATTAGCTGTTAAGATTGGAGTGCTTCATGTCATCCAAAGTTGTCACTCAAGAACTTGCAAAGTAATGGTGACCAGTTAAATTCTTGTCACTCTGAGAGCATGCTGGCATTTAATTATGGCAGCGTAATGTCACACTCTATCTCTAATTATTCATTTATGTTTCATTTATATTGCATGGAATGTAAAATAATACATGTAACCCTGGCAATAACAAATGGAATAATAATGATATTTTGATCTGAGTTGAAATTATTTTCCAGAACATGATGGAAAAATTACATTATTGCCTATACAAAGCTTGTATGTTTTGGTTTGTGAGTTGATGAAAATTGCATTTCTGGTGTCTGAAATGGCCACATGTTTGCCAGACCCACAGTGTGGAACCTTGCCAGATATTTTATTACATCTGCGTTACATGTGCAGTTCTTGTTAAATTATGATCACGTACATTGTGTGTACAGTGGTAGGCTGCAACACATTAATAAGAACTATGCTGACTGCATTATGCGGTAAAATGATCAGATGGTGAGGAACAGTTTATCTCACAGAAGAGTTCTCAGTATGAGGATTCTGATTTTCACCCCTCCCCAAAATGTCAGAGGCATTTGAAATTTCCTGCTCTAATGTGTTGTTACTTAGGCTGTACTCCCATTAGTAATTGAAGTAATGTGTGTTTCATATTTCTTTCACCCATGTATGGAATTCTGTAAATCATTATTTAAGGATGTTATTGAGTAACTCCATATTTAATTTATCTTGGTTTAGAATTTAATTTTACAATTATTTTTTCTAATTTTTTGCTTCTCTGAAGTTATGTAAGGTAAGGACACTATGTTACTTTAAAATGTTTATGCCCCATATAGAATGACCCTTATGCAGTGTCAAAATTGGATAATGCAATGCATATCTAGCAGAAAATTGTTGTGAATTAACTATCCTATGTGTGGGTGTTTGTACACATGATTATAGTCTCATAATATTGTAATCTGTTTGTGTGTCTGTACTTGTAATTATTTTGAATTACAGACTTATTGAACACTTAACTTATACTATGTTTTGTTAAAAGGCTTGCAACATTGTAATTTTCCTATATAGGTCCTCTGTTGGAAGCCTTGTGTTCTATACAAGTTATTTACTGCCATATTATGATTACATCCAGATTGTTGTATTGTACTACAAGAGTTTTGTATTTTGACTTACCAATGCAAACTCCCCACTCACCACCCATTTGGAGCTAAAAGAGTTTGGAAAGAGTTCAGCTGAGGGGAAAAAACCTTAAACCTGAAAAGTTTGACATTGAGAAAGTTTGTCAGGCTGTTTATAAGTTGAAGTGTAAGTGAAAAGACAGATGAGCCGAGGATTACTTTGTACATAGTTCGAGTGTACAGACAGAACACTGTAGTATAATGTTTTGCAGCAGTTGAGGGTGTTTCTTGTTTTTCAGTGTGTTGAATTCTTTCTTAAGCTGTTTATTCCCTTTCTTAGCAAGACACATTATGGGGCTCTTCGGTAAGATTCATTGTTTGGTGTTTGCCTTGTTAAGCCTGTGTGTGGCCACTTTAGTATTTGTATTTCATTGTATGATGTTGACAGATAGTATATAAATAAGACAGGATCTTTACATGCCCCTAAAAATTCAATGCAGTCTGTTTGCAGTTAAATTCTCTAGGGCTACCAGCTGTATCAGGTGGTTGAACAGTGAACACACCAAGGTTCTGAGAACTGTATCTGTTCTCATCATCAGGGATGACAAGGATAGAGACAGTGCTTGAATTGAAACATTGGTTTGTTTTCCAATTTAACCATCTCATATGGCTGGTAACTCTTTTATTGTGGTTTTCTGGGTTGTGTGTATGGGTACCAATAATTATGGGGTACAAGGTAGAAGATAGGTGCAATATGTTTCTCAGAAACACTGCTATGCATGTACCCGGGTGCATGGCTTTATTACTCTTAAGATTCCAATACAATATTGGCAGGGTTGTGGCAGTCAAGACAGGCTTAAGGACAGCTGCATGCCTGACTTAGTTTTATTATTGCATCAGGTGATTGCAAGTAGTGGAGTTATGTCCATTGGCCCAGCTGCCCACATTTCAGTTTGAGAATCACATACATTCATGTCATATTTAGCCGTTTGTCCCTGTTCAGAGTCCCACTCAAATCCAAGTGAAATTTTTATGCTGGTGGGATTTTGTTTTTATACCATATATTTTCTCTTTATTAACTTGAACGTCATATTTATGATTTGTCGTGTTACTGTTTGCACAGCATGAGATGTCTTAGGTAAAGAAATTTTTATAGAGTACTGTAATTGGTGTTAGTTTTAAACTTGACACGTTTCTGATGGCCAGGATTAATGGAGTGCCATTTGAAATAAATGACAGTGAGTGTATTATATGTTAATGATACTGTATAGAATTTCCTTATAGATAATTCTCTCTTTGTGTATCGTGGACATCTTTAGGTTTTGACAGCAGTTTATAGCGTATATTATGCCCATTCTTGGGTATTAACACTGCTTGTCTTGAAAAGGGGGCTAAGTTGTAATCACCTTTTCAGTGGCCACACATCCACCAGTTAGATAGCATTCAGATTTCCCATTGTTCCTAAACTGTAAAATATTCTTGCCAGGCTATTGTTTAGACATTATGCCTTGGAAATTGAGACAGCTGTGTTATCTGAAATGTTGACACCTGGAACAATGCATTATAAGTTTTCACGTTCTGTGGTGGGCATTGATAAGATGATCATATTATGGGTTTTTACACTGTATAATATATATAATGAGTCTGTTTTCAGCATTTCAGAGGAACATGCTGCCTACATTATCAGGGTGACTGAATTTGAATCAGGTGGATATCAGTCTGTTCTTCCCCTTTTCTTAGCTCTGATTGGCCAAAATCCTTGAAACCTTCAATAAAACATTTTTGGGCTAGTGGCCATGTCAGGTGGTTGAATGGCAACTAATTTTGAGACCCAATGTTCTTGTCAGCAGGGAACAATTTCCTGATGACAAGAATTAGAGATGGTCCTCATAATGTTTGTTCACTTGCCGTTCAACCATCTGACATTTCCGCTAGCCTGAAGAAGGTTTTTTAATTCACTGGCAATGCAAGCTTTAGATAATATATTCTTGAAACTTTGCTGTATTATTAATCTATTTCCTCCTGTCAGTCATTTCCTCATCCACCTGAATGAAATTCCATTACCGTGTAGATGGAGGCAGTGTCATCCTTGGAAACATTAGAACAAAGACACTGAATCATGAACACTATACCATGCAGTGTAGTGTGTACAAGATCTGTCAAATAACCATGCTGACTTTGTAAGGAAAAATTAATATTGTCACTAGTCATAAATGGGTGTGGTCACTTTCAGTTGTGCACACATTATAATCTGTTCTATGCCTGGACATAGTGTTGAAAATAATTTTCCAAATGTTCTGTTAGTAACTGTCATCACATTTTTTTTTCAAATGTTGTTAAATTATTTAAAGTAGATCCTTTCAAAATTTTAGGTTTGGTGACATGAAAAGTCACATGCATTCAAATCAAGTATTTCAGTAGTTTACACAATAATAAGGACATAGTCCATCAACACACAAATTTTATTATAGCAAATCTAATGGCTGCAACATGTTTTGGCTGCACAAAGCAGCTATCATTAGGTCGTATGTGTCAAAGTATGTAAAAAGAAAATTATACCGCTTTAGTCATACATATAATTTTAAAATCTGTGGCCGAGATCTCACCCTTACATAATGTATATGGGAACATCACATCAGGAAAACACTTTTACACTTTATAAGTATTGTAAAAAGCCATTAATGATTGAGTTATATAAATTTTAAAATTTAAATAAAAATTAAGAGCTGCTATGGGATTTGCTATTTAGTAGAAGATTTAGAAGGTCTCTATCAGATGTGAGAAACAAAAGAGGAGCTGACATAGGCAGTGATCACCATTTCATGATTGCAGACTTTAGGTTTAAAATGTTGGCCACAAGAAAGAAGACTGAAACAAGAAGAAAGAAATGTAATGTACAAAAACTTCAAATACCAAGTGTAAGGGAAGAATTTAAATTGGAACTGAAAAACAGATTTTCGATACTATCCACCAGGAATGAAGATACAGACATTGAAGTAAGTTGGAAGGCAATAAAATATGCATATGTAGAAACAAGCGAGAAAATACTGGGCTTTAGAGAAAATCAACAAAAGGAATGGATTTCAGAGGAGACATGGAAACAAACAGAAACAAGGAAATTGGTGAAAGAAAATGTAAATAGAAGAAAAACAAGACAACAGAAAATGAGTACATAAACATAATATTCGGAAATTAATAAGAGAGTAAAGAGAAGTATTAGGAAGGATAGGCAAAACTGAATAAATGAACAAGCAAAATTCACAGAAGAAGCGGAAGGAAAAGGGGACATAAAGGAGCTCTATAATATTACAAGAAAGTTGTCTCAAAGAAAGTTTAGGATGAACAGACCATTGAAAACTAAATCTGGAAAGCTCTTAACACAAGAAGAACAATTGAAGAGATGGCAAGAACATTTTTCCAAAATATTCAACCAAGAGGATAATGAAGCAGAAAGTAAGCAAGAAATGAAGAATGTTAAAGAGAATAACAGTGAAAATGAAAATGAAACTGAAGTAAACTTGGACCCTCCTACAAAAACTGAAATACAGCTAGCCCTGACACAGTTAAAAAATGGGAAAGCAGCAGGTCTCGATAATCTAAATCCAGAAGTATTAAAAGTTGACCCTGAAATAACTGTAGAAATGCTATATCCTCTATTAAAAAAAATATGAAAAGAAGAGAAGATCCCTGAGGAATGGGAAGAAGGACTAATTATCAAGATACCGAAGAAAGGAGATCTATCAAATTGCAATAACTGGAGAGGAATCACCCTTTTAAGTTTTCAAAGCAAAATTCTGACTAGAGTTATTTTAAATAGAATACAAAATACAGTAGAACAACACGTCCGAAAGGAGCAAGCTATATTCTGTAAACAGGGAACCCTAAGGATAATACTAGAACAAAGCATAGAATGGCAGGCCATTCTATATGTGACATTTATTGATTTTGAAAAGGCATTTGACTCCCTGAAGAGAGAAATAATGTGGCCCACGTTTCAGGAGTATGGTATCCCAAGGAAGATTACACAAATAATCAAAATATTGTATGACAGATTTAAGTGCAAAATTTCCCATGAAGGAAAGCTCTCTGAATTCATAGAGGTCAGAAATGGAGTAAGACAAGGATGTATTCTATCCCCAACCCTTTTTCTGCTAATATTAGACAGGGTTATGAAAAGAATGAAAGGCTTAAGGAAGAGAGGATTACGGTGGAGTATGAAAGAAAGACTGGAGGACTTGGACTACGCAGATGATATTTGTCTGTTAGCCCAGAGATTTTGCGATATGGATGAAAAGCTAAAGAGATTAAAGGAGGAAGCAGAATTAGCTGGTTTACATATTAACATAAACAAGACAAAGGGGATGAGAGTTAGCACATCTACCATACAGAAATTTAGATTGGAGGAAACAGAAATTGAAGAAGTTGGATCCTTTGTATACCTAGGAAGTGTGTTGTCAGTGAATGGAGGAACAGAGGAGGATGTCAGGATGTAGCACGTAGAATCAAGAAAGCAAATGGTGTATTTGTTCAACTGTATCCTATATGGAAAAATCACAACATCTCGAAAGGACCTTAAATACAAATATTCAATACAAATGTGAAGTCTGTATTATTATATGCTTGTGAAACCTGGAAAACTACCAACCAGATAACAAGAAGATTGCAGACATTTATAAATAAATGCTTAAGACGAATAATGAATATAAAATGGACTGATAAGATTACAAATGAAGAACTAAGGAGAATTACCAAACAGAAGCCAATATAAATAAAGATAAAAAGAAGAAAATGGAATTGGATTGGACACACATTACGAAAACAAGCAGGAGCATTAGAGAAAACCGCATTAGATTGGAATCCTCAGGGGTATAGAAGAAGAGGTCGGCCGAAGAGAACGTGGCAAAGGACAATAGAGGATGAAATAAGAAACACAGGAAGATCATGGAATGAGGTGAAGGGGATATTCAAGTGAGATCGCAACACTTGGAATCTGTTCATGGATGCCGTATGCTCCGCAAGGAGTAAAAGGACTTGATGATGATGATGATGGGATCTGCTATAATAAAGTTGTGAGTTGACAGACTATGTCCTTACTATTGCATGTTCTGCGAGCACAGTGTGGATGTCACACGTTAAGAGTATGGTGGATGTTTGAACACTTTCTTTTGTGCCAGGAGTGGTCCTACAGAGAGTGCTATGAGGTGTGACACATTATCATAATTCAAAATACAATTGCCCACTGAATATTTGGTCTTTGTTGACAAGTGTGTTGCTATAAATATTCTAGAACTTGCTGGAAGAATGCCTGAATGACACTGGATACTTCTTTTCATGTCAGAGAGTAGATCAGCATGGCTTTGATTTTTCATTTTGATATTCAAGTGTTTTTTTTTTAAGAAACTGCCATATTGCTTCTGATTCAAGATGGCAGACATGATTACCAGTCATCATGTTTTGGAAATGTAAGGTTTTTGCAGTAATGTCTGAAATGTCTGAATAAAATTTATGTATTTTATTGTCAAATTTCACTTACCACTAAGAGTATTTGTCCCATTTTACATGCTGTCATTTCATGTGTCCGTCTTCTAGTTTTACTGTCTTCTGAATGGCCAGTCAATAGTAATTTAAGCCCCCCCTCCCCCCCC
>Ga0268261_10000734_pt1 | contig 21262 bp, 18 predicted proteins | sample TergutNc150P1_FD_190353 | JGI IMG/M metagenome (GOLD analysis project Ga0268261, IMG submission 190353) | Nasutitermes corniger P1 segment gut microbial community from laboratory colony in Florida, USA - Nc150 P1 (SPAdes) (version 2) | ecosystem: Host-associated > Arthropoda: Insects >...
CTCGCTGGGGAGACAAACTATATAAAACTAAGTACAACTGGTACACAAGGAATTGACATGAGTCAACATTACACACCTGTAAGGAACCCCTAACCTGCTATACCTGAGGCTGCCCCCTGGTCCATACGCCAGCGGCTAAGAAGTACTTAACGCTTATGCAACTTACGCAAGAAGAGAAAAGGATCAAACCACCCCTTCTTACGGTGAAAAACAACACCTGTATCATTAACACATACAAAGGGAGAAAACCAATATGGACAAACACCTGCCTCTCATCCGCATGTAACACCATTGTGGTTGCCAGTTTACTAAAAAGTCCACACTTTACACTGACGACAATACATCTCCAGCGTCACATTATGATATGATGCTTGTACCATCCAGCTCTCAGTTTACTCGACAAGTATATTAGAAGAACATCTGCATGCACAACAGCTAATCACACAAGCTGTGATGTGAGACAATATTTACTTAATTTTATTCTAGTATAACAAACATATCAACGTGACAGTTTTATATTTTAAACGCACTTACAACTCTATACAACAGAACCTCAATACATCATATTATAGGTAGCACAGAAAAACAATTTTAAGGCCATTAATAATTTTAAGGCTGTTAATAAATATTGACATTAATGTAAATGGGATCCCATATAACTTAACATTTTTATGCACTACATGTAACCAGCCTTTTTAAATTTCTTTTATAACATTGGCCTGATGATGGCCATAATGCCCGAAACTAGCAGCGTCTAAGGCAAAAATACATTGTTGTGTTTGACTGTATACATATATAATTTATTTTATTATTGTGTATGGTATATTGCTATCCCCCTGCCACCCACATGAGCTGGGATGGCTTAGTAGCATGCAGAGCTGTGGTTGGTCAGCTGAGGTTTGATCCTTGGTTCTTGTTCAGGGTTTTCTGTTCATCACTATTATGGCAGTGGCTCCAGGACTTGTTGTTACTAACGCTTAACATGCTTGTTTTTATTGCAAATTAAGGAGACAAAGTATGTACTGTATAATGAAGTACACAAAATTCCCAATTTAACAGCTAAGTTCTTTGCAATTTTTTAAACCCACTCGCATTCTTGTATAAACGGCATGTATATTTTCAGTTTGCATAGGAACTTCAATGGATTTTCCACATATCCCATCCGATTTTTCACATAGTATGTTGGCATTGGGCGTGAGCAGTTTCCAATGAAAGTTGCTATAGAATTTCAAGTTTCACCCACATTGATCTGTAATAGACACAGTTTGTGTAAGGATGTAAACAATCTTTCCATGTTGCCAGTAGACTTTCTGTAGATTTTGTTATAGTTTGGTATGGGAAATAGATTGAACTTCATAGTGTGTTATGGTGTAGTATGTTTGAGTATTTAACTGTAATGGGGGAATATTTTTTGTACAATATACAAGTACATTGAAAGCTCTGTTCATTGTTCTTGTATGTGTTGTTTTGCTGCAAGTATTGTTTCATTTCCTCTGGCCCCAAAAAATGCCCATGTAAGTAATGTGTAATTAGAGCAGACATATTGTGTATCAAAGTGTTGTTTTCCTATGCCATTTGTCTAGAATTCTTGGTCCTGACCCACAGTATTCCTGGCATGATTGTGTTTGAGAGAGAGGGACCAAAAGTAATGTGATGGTTGTGGAATGTACAGTAGAGGTAACTTGCTTGTACCATTAATCACTGTTAACTTCATGAAGTGTTGCCACTCATGTGCCAGTTATGATAATGGTTGTGTTCTTGCAGCTTAGTTGTAAGGTGGCGAATGTGTTAAGTGTGTTCTGCAGTTGTTATTACAGTATTGTTTCAGAATGTTCTGGTTTACGTCCATTGAGTCCAGCAATTAAACTTATGTGTTTAATGTTGTTAATCTTCTTGTTATGTGTGCTGATCACAGTGGGAAAATAATGGAATCCATGTTGTTTTAAAAATGTGAAATACTGCACACAAAAGTGTGGATGACCACAACTATGTTTACAGAGTTTTAAAGGGTACTGAAGGCCTCAATTGTTGTTCAGAATAGGAACATTTTCTTGTTTGTAGACAACTGAGCTGCTTGTCTGCAAGATACATTTTCTACATAATATAAAATTTGTGCATTATGCACCAAACTGCACAAGCATGATGCCTTGCTGAAGGACTGGGTATGGCTAAACACTGAGAAAGATGTGCGCTTCACTTCTATGCCTCTGTGGAAAATGAGGTTGCCACCTGTGGCATCCAGCATAGTTGCATTGTACAATGCCAGATTTCTATCATGACAGTGGTAGTGGTAGTGGGTAGGAGAAAGAGGGAGATGCATGTGACCGTGAAACCATTGACAAGTTTGTTGAAGCCTGCTTTCAGTGAAACTCTTAGATTATGTAAAACTTTCCTTGTTTTGTTTTCTCATGTTCCTGGCACAATTAATGCTTTTCCCAAAACTGTCAGTCTCTCACGTTTATTATTTGTTTTCTTTGATCCTTTCACACAATGGGTCAAGGTTTTACTCTACCAGAATTTCCCTGAAATTGGATTTGTTATGATGTGGAAAGTTTATGGTGTTAAGTGAAGTAGGCGTTGCTATGTGGATCAACATGGCAGAAAACTGGAATTTCTCTGTAACTTCAGTAGAAATATTCAGTGTCAGAATGTAAGAAAATCTGTTTAGTGATTTATGATGCTGCATACTGACTGCATGGAGCAGAGTTCTTCTTGAGAAGCTAACTGGTTCTCAGCTAGTCAAGAAATTCCCCACATTTTATGGAACCTGAAGGTTTATTACTGCAATTACAAGTGCCTGCCACCTGTCCCTATCCTGAGCCAGATTGATCCAGTCCGTGCCCCCCACATGCCTCTTCCTGAAGATCCTTCTTAATATTATCCTTCCATCTATACCTGGTGATAATAGGGCATAAATGGGCAGACAGTGATTGCCTCCTTGCAAGGCATGAATTGTTTTAACTGGAAATAGGGCATAAAAGTTGAATGCATCCAGTTAGTTCCTAGGGCCTTCTTTTGTATAGTTAGCTGTGGTGTGCAGCTGATCACTGTCTTCTGTCAAGCATGCAGGTTGAGAATGGAAGGCACATTAGGCCCTTTAATGTATTCATTCGTGGTGTGATCGCAAAGGACAGGGATCTTTGTAACAATTTTCCTTTCTTGAATCATTCACATGGTTGTCTTTTGTTGTTGAAGTGTAAGATAATTAATTTTATTGGTCATGCATTACACTGTTGTAAGAGTGCTTGAACATGTTGCAGCCAGCTGAGCATTTAGTGTACAGTTGACTTTTCTGTCTTAAGGAAAGAAAGTATGCTGTGCAGTTACCATACTATCAGTGTGTGTGTTCCCCTTGTCAGATTTTGAACCAAATGATTTTTATAGAACTCATTATGACCATTGTGTTATAGGAGGTCATCAGTACCTATTAGTTTTAATGCCCCATTTAGAAGGGGAGTGCACAGTTGGAGCCCTCAGTGATTCTTTTAAACTTTGTGAGGAAAAAGAACTCTTGCTGTAAAGCATACCAAGCAGTATGACCCATATTCAGAAACTGCAGGGAAAATCAACATCAAAATTTTGTAGCTACCATGTCACACTGATTTGACACTCATCATTACAGCCCTTGGTGGCCTAGGGGTTAAGGCAGTGCGACTTCTGTGCGGCGGTTATGGGTTCGAGCTTCGTCAGTTACCTTCTTCTTTTTACTCCTGTAACTTAAACATTTTTGTTTTATAGTTAGTATTAGTATTTTTTTTTTTCTTTCATATTATTTCAGTGCTAATTTGCCATGCAATATAGTGTAGAGTATGAAACAAAATGGTGGCTGCGTGAAATTATATTCAGCTTTTGGTTTGAAGGCAGTAGCTGATGAACTATTGGGGGTCAACATGCGAAGTGTGGTTTGGAGACATCATAAAAATACCTACTTTTGGAGTATTGTTTATAAGTTAATATTTACAAACATGGCAGCATGAGGTTGTGTCCTATTCATAAAGGTAAATGAAAAGGGGATGATCGTAGTAAGTGGGTTTTTATCATCACTGGGCAAGATTTTTTCCAGTACAGCATTTTGTCTGGTAGGTTGAGTGTTTTGCTGTTAGTAAGATCGTATTCAGATATCTGGCAGAATATGTTAAAAACAGAACATTTGATACTATTTTTATACTCAAACAACAGTGGACAGATACTTATAAGATACAAGGGGGAGTATATATTGATGTTTGTGGATTGGAGAATGCTGTTTATTTTGTTAATAAAAAAGCTTTGTATAAGTGAAAACATGCTGGAATTCATAAAAAAAAGTGTGTTGCAGCACAGTTTTGTGGGAAATGGGTATCTGATGAAATGATGGATACATTAATGAAAGAGAGTGGTGAAGCCAGCTGTATAGGGCATAGAATTCAGTATTTAATCTCACATTGATTTACTGTTCTGTATGTTTGATGCTCATTCCATTTGAAAAGACATTTGTGACTATGTTCATGAGCTACACCAACAAGGCTTCTTTATTTATATTATCTCACATTTACGTGTATACGAGGTGGTATCCAAAATTTTCTGGACTGGTGCCGCCATCTATACAGCAGTTGTGGTAGCACGAAGCACCGGTAGATGGTAGGACTACCATGTCTAGTGAGTCAGTGTGCCAAGTTGCACCTAGCTGGGTGGACGCGGGCAGTTTTCACACGCGTTTGTTTGGAGTTGTCTACGTGAGCTGTTGCAATTTTCATGATGGATCAGAGAAAGGAACAGTGAGTGTGCATAAGACTTTGTGCAGTCTTGGGAAGAGTGGTACGGAGACCCTCACAATGATTCAACAAGCCTTCGGGGACCAAAGCTTGAGTCGTACGCAGGTGTTTCAATGGCATGCCCGGTTCAAGACCGGTCGCACATCAGTTGACGACAAACACACGGAGACCCAGAAGCTGCACAGCTCCTAAAACTGTTGCACGAATTCAAGAGCTCATTCGTCAGGTTCGACATCAGACCAATCACGACATTGCTGAGGAGGTGGGAATTGGTTATGGGACATACCAATGGGTTCTGACAGAAGAATTGGGCATGCACCGTGTCGCAGCCAAATTTGTGCTCAGGATCCTGACAGCTGACCAGCTGCACTGAACTTTGTCAGCTCACCTCCAATGATGAAACCTTCTTGTCCAGGGTCATCACTGGTGATGAGAGCTGGATTTACGGTTACGACCCTGAGACAAAGCAACAATCCTCCCAGTGGAAAAGTCCCACGTCACCAAGGTCAAAAAAAGCCAAGCAGTTGAAAGCAATGTCAAGAGCGTGATCATCACTTTCTCTGACGGCAGAGGGATTGTGCACAAAGAATCTGTCCTTGCAGACCAAACTGTGAATTCCGGGTTCTAATGCGACATTTTGCGGCGACTGTGTGAAAATGAACAAAGATGTTGCCCCAAACTTTGGCGAGAACAGACCTGGCTGCTTCACCATGACAACGCCCCGTTTCACACTTCCATCCTCGCTCAGTAGTTTCTGGCGAAAAACAAAATGGCTGTCATCCCCCCACCCACCGTACCTCCAGATTTGGCACCCTGTGACTTCTTCCTGTTTCCAAAAATGAAAATGAAGCTGAAAGGATGCCTGTTTGGTACTATTGAGGAGATACAGGCCAATTCGCAGAGAGTGCTTGACAGTCTGATAGAAAAGGACTTTCTGGAAGCATTCCAAAAATGGAGGAGACAGTGGGACCGGTGTCTACATGGGGAAGGGAACTACTTTGAGGGTGATGGCAGCCGATAGGCCTTATGGTGAGTTTTGCGATATTTACAGCGTCAATCCGGAAAATTTCGGATACCACCTTGTAATTTATGGGCTTTTTTAATAAAAAATTTGTGTGTGAACATAAAGATTACCGCTTTAATTTTGTGTGTCAGATTGAGGTCGGAGAAGTCACAGCTGCATAACCTAGAGAAAAGAGTGTAATTTCCATTCTCTTCCATGTAGTTTATAACTGTCAGTTTGAAGCCATCCTTATTGTAATTCCTTCCTGTTTCACACAGTTTCAAGATGCTGCTGATGACATTTAACAGAATATGGTGTGAACTTGGTGGTATAAATGCAGTAGGCATGTGGAATGTAACATTTGATGGTAGTGTCCTGCTGAGAGTAACAGATTATTTGTATGACAGCTTCACTTCCACCTGCCTCCAATTTCCTGTAAGTGTGGGCAATATTTATTTTATAGGAATCAGCCAGTCTTGAACAAGGAATTGGTGAAGCAGTATAATGTGGGACAAAAGGATGTGATGCTCTCCAGCAGTAGCAGGCAGTTCTGAGAAATTGGGGAGGGTTTGTGTTTAAATGGGTTGTGATGTTTTGCATCACCAGTGTATCTTAATTTGGTCCTCAAGCTACTTTTGATCAACAAGTTTTGAAGATGTGCACTATAGTGCTGTCATGGAGGTTTGGAAAAGAAAGTCACATCGTACAACAGTAACAGACAATGTACAGCAAACTTTATCCTGCAGTCTTGCTTATCTAGTTATCCTGTAGGATACTAGGCATTCTCTGTGTGCCCTAAGCATGGCTGGTAGTGTTTTTATGGCTTAACAAATTATTGTGTCCAACAAAAGTTTTCAAGTTTAGGACTTAGAGCACTGTGCTCTATTCCTTGAAGTTGCAGATTGTAGGTCATACTATGTCATTTATTCATGCATGCTGTTTGCTCACAACAGAGTGTAAAGCTGAAGTTGCAATATGTTTTCTTGGATTAATTTTGATGGAATCCATCCTGTTGTGTTGTGACATTAATGTTGACATATATATTATCATCAAACACAACAAACAAACAATATCTTTACCATGTGCCATGTATTTCAGTCCTTAAGGACCATCATCAGGAACTAAAGTACGTGATTTAAAACGTAAGTAAATATGTTGTACGCTTTCTTCTGGGTAATTCCCCGGCATCTGAATTTGATATGTCAGCGTTTCAGAACACTGTTCCATCTTCGTAGGTGGAAAGGTATTCTACACCTATCTGCCTATGAAGGTGCAACTACACCTATCTGTCTATGAAGATGGAACAGACAGAGTGTTCTGAAATGTCAGCATATAAAATTCAGATGCCGGGGAATTACCCAGAAGAAAGCATCCAACATTCAGAACACGGCAAAAGTTTGAAATCAAGAGTAAGTAAATATGCATGTAAATTGTAATTTGTGAGATCTCACAAATTTTTATAAACTTTTACAAAGTTGTTATAGCATCGAAATGTATGTGTTTTATATTTCTCATATTAGTTTTTTATTATATTTTTTTCTTATTTAAAAAATTGTTAAAATTGCGTTGACTTGTTCTTATTTGCTTGAAAATTAGTTGCCTGGTGTATTTTTGGGGGGTTGTAAATTCTCTTGAAACTGGTAAGTATTTGTTATCCCTGTAATAAATATTAAAGTTGTTTTAGTATGCCCATATTTTAGAAAGTTGATTGCTACTATTGAATGTTCACAATACGGACCGAAACATGTAGCATTTATTGAAGGTATTATTAAAAGTTTGTTATATTTGACAGTAATATGTATGCCAGTATATTTTTGGATTGTTTGTCATTCCATGTCCTTGGTAAATTGGGTTTGAAGATGCATGAATTATTCAGACAAGTATTTGCAAAATGCACACCCAGTCTTTGTTGACTGTTATGGAAATTTGGAAACTATTGTATAATTGTAATAAAGGAGTATGCAGCAGGTCCATTATGTACCTAGTTTCTGCCCTGCTTGTTGTGTTGCCTTCATATTATATCATTGATGGTATGCAGTATATATGGCAACGTGTACCTGAATCTTAGAGATATACCAATTTTTATTATTTATCTTATACATTTTGGAAATATGTTTCCCAGTGGCAGTGCTAGATTAAGAATTACTTTTTGTAATAATTTACTGTGGTAGGTTGTTCCAAACTTTGAAATGGTTTGGATGTTCTGCATTTTGTACCCCCCCCCCCCCCCCCGGGTAGAGATGATTTTCGTAATAAGTGCAGTTGAACATTTCTTTAATATTCACACCCATCTTTTGGCATGACAGTAACATGACATTGTATTGTTTCCCAGTAAAGTTTCTAGCATTTAAAGTACACTTTTATCTGAATTAGGTGCATATTGTGCACTGGTGTTGTAGAAGTAGAGCATTTTAAACATGTCACTGGCAAAGGTTATGATGCTGGTGTCTATGTGAGGCCAGCTTGTGGTGTGACATGTTAATGCAGTAATTTATTGTAAGCCAAGGTAAACATATGCATTGTGTTGAGAAGTATGTATGAGTATTGACTTGACTTTGGTTTGGAAAGTAACTTGTCATTGATATGATGAACATGCAAGGTTATGAGATATGGCTGTTTGAAAGATTGAGAACTATTTTCAGGTTAAAATGATGGACCACTGTCATAGTTTAGTTGCAGACAAGGAAGTGGATTTAAATTCTTTATTTTCTGTTCACAGTTTTCTAGTAAATCAAAGTGGTATCAGTTGTTTGGATTCAGGTGGCAAGTACAGACAGATGCTTATTGAAATATATGGTTAATTTAATAGGGCAGTGTTGTGATAAATGTTGTCTGTCTCCTGCAGAAAGATGGTGCGGAGAGTGGGAAGAGTTCTTGTGCCAATTGTGGGGTTACCTGCACTCACACCCACACTTCTCCTAAAGGCAGTATGTGCAACACTTGCTACCAACATTGGAGGTATATATTACTGTGTAACGTATAACTTCAGGCATCTGCAGGGTCCTCATGCTGAGAGAGTTTTTGATATTTGGGTATTGGAGTGTACGCAAAAGACTTGGGCTTGAATGTTGGTAACAGCATTCTTTTGATTGATGTTAATTTTTGGGAGATGATGGGCAAATAGAAGCAGCCAGAAAAATCTTGTTAAATTAATATGTTGAGTACAGTTAGTACTGCAGAATGCACAGTGGTGCTGAATCATTTAGATGTATGAATTTGTTGGTAAGTAAACTACCACAGGGATAACTTCTCTCCCTTGTGTGTCTCTCCAGGTGCCCTGAATTACATTTTGTAAATTTATAGATGTGTTAAACGTAATTGTATCTCTCTGATGCTGATTATATTGGGAACCCCTCGATTTAGTCCCTCTGTTCAGAATTTAGTATTGGCCTAGCAGTAGGTTTTGGAAACTATTGTATAATTATTAGTATCTCTTACCTTGATGTTAGGTTAAATTAAACATATGAGGGTGGGTCAAATGAAAACCTTAAATATTTTTTGTCTCGTAATTTATTGAACACAAAAGGTACACAGTGACTTCATTTGTCCATTTAGTCTCCATTACATTCCATACAAGTGTTACAACGCTTCGGAAATGCACGCATACCTCTAGAAAAAAATTTTTTTGGCTGAGAGTGCAGCCGCTCGTGCACCGCCTGCTGCACCTCTTTGTTGGACCTGAAAGACTTGCATCCCATCGCCTCATTGAGTGGTCCAAAGACATGAAAGTCACTGGGGTTGAGGTCTGGCAAGTACGGCGGATGTGGAAGACACTCAAAGGACAGTCTTGGATTGTTGCAATAGTTGAACGGGCAGTATGGGACCGAGCATTGTCACGTTGAAGCAAAGCACCTATACTCAGACATCCACGTCATTTGGACTTGATTGCAGGATGCAGGTGATTCTTTAGGAGATCTGCATACGTTGTACTAGTCACAGGGTTCCCCCTGGCATGTAGTGCTCCAAAATTACCCCTTGTTTATCCCAAAAGAGAGTCAGCATAACCTCTCCCATAGATGGTTGTGTGCGGAATTTTTTCGGTTTTGGTGAGGAGGTATGGCGCCATTCCTCGCTTGCTTTTTCTGGCTTTCCGGCTGGTGTTAGTGGACCCAGGTTTCATCTCCCTAACAATTCTTCCTAGAAAGCCATCACCTTCTGCTTCAAAGCGTTTCAAGAGTTCCTGGCAGGCATCAACACGTCGTTCTTTCAATTTTGCAGTCAGCTGGCGTGGCACCCACCTTGCAGACACTTTATGGAACTGCAGAATATCATGGACGATATGGTGTGAATATCATGGACGATATGGTGTGCTGATCCATGACACTTATCCATATGTGCGGCTATTTCATTCACTGTTACGCGGCGATTTTCCTTCACGATGGCTTCAACTGCTGCAATGGCCTCTGATGTCACCACTCGGTGTGCCTGACCAGGTCAAGGAGAGTCTGTTACAGAACTAATGCCGTTCATGAACTTCCTAGTCCACTCGTACACTTGCTGCAGTGACAGACATGCATCACCATACTGAACTTTCATTCGTCGATGAATTTTGATGGGTTTCACCCCTTCACTACTTAAAAAACAGATGACAGAACGCTGTTCTTCTTTGGTGCACGTTACAAGCGGGCCGCCATTGTTACACTACTACTGCACCGTTGTATTGCATTCCTGCATCGTACTAACACCTGTCTGCCACTGTTCAACCCATGAGTAACACTGTTGTCAACTTACAAGACAGTCGAGCTGTTTTTCAAATTTTTATCGCACTTGTAAGGTTTTCATTTGACTCTCCCTCGTATTTAGTCTCAGCCAAGATTTTAGATGTAGGGCTAAATACATTGCTGAATTTGGGCGGGTGGCTGCTTGCAGACGCACAGGCAGTGTCCGTCCAACGACTGGTCCAGTGAAGCGTGACAGGCACTGCCACGTTCTTCTGCGCCATAAACGCAAGCCCCCACGAGGGATGTACATTAACCATGATGATTTAGTGGCTATGGCTGCCGGACCACCAGCACCTGCCCCTGCCAGTCAGGGTGACCAAATGTTGAAAGCAATGGATAGGGAAATTGTTTCCCTTAAGAGACAAGTAAGTTTGTTCCTGTCTCTGATGTTTACACATGACAAAAGATTCATGTATTATGTTTCTGTACCAGCCTGCATAAACACTGAATGTTGTAATGGACCACTTTTGTTTTGTACATGCACACCTGTATCTGTGGAAATGTTTTATTCTTTATTTCACATGTACTGTAGACCATTATTGATACACACTTTTGCATGAATCCACAGCCATGCCCACATGTTAGTGATTTTGTTATAAACAGTTTCACTTGTTTGTAGCTGAGTTCTATTGGGTACTTTATACATCATATGTGGGTTGATCATTTAATTTCTGGACTGATTTTTTTCCCGGGAAACTATAATACATAGTGAAGTGACAGCATTGTGGGAAACGTGTCAACTCTGTGCAAGTGAATGTGCAAAACCGGAGGTCGGTATCTCCCTGCTTTCGCTCTGTGAAAGCCTTTCAGTGAACATCTACGTACAGTGTGTGTCGCATCTCACGATGGAGGGGAAAGTGCAGCAGCATGTGTGCATTGATTTCTGTTTGAGGAAAACTGGTGCTGAAACGTGCAAGATGCTGCAAGCAGCTTTCAGAGAGTCCTGCCTAAGTCGATCGAAGACATCTGAGTGGTATTCCTGTTTCACAAGTGGACACCGATCCTTTGAAGATGACTCCTGCCCAGGCAGGCCGTCCACCTCCCACACCGAGGAGACCGTGGTACGTGTGTGAGATCATTCGCGTTGACTGATGTCTATCACAGAGGTTGCAGAGGAAGTTAGAATAGCATTTGGTACATGTCAGAAAATTCTAACTGAAGATTTGCAAATGAGACAAGTGACAGCGAAATTTGTGCCCCGTCTCCTGATGGTGGAGCAGAAGGACGATCGCGTGTCAGTTTGCACTGACCTCCGTGATCGAGCCCAAAATGATCCCAACTTCATGTCCGTGGTAATCACTGGTGACGAATGCTGGGTTTACGGGTATGACCCAGAAACAGAGCAAATGTCCTCCCAGTGGAACATGGCATTATATCCTCGACCGAAGAAAGCATGGCAGGTGAAGTCTAATGTCAAGACCATGTTGATTGCGTTCTTCAACATTGACGGGCTGGTTCATCATGAGTATGTCCCTAGAGGACAGACGGTAAATAAGGAATTCTACAAAACAGTCCTGCAACGCCTCCACGACGCTGTGCACAGACATCGCCCTGAGAAGTGGCGCTCTGGCAATTGGATCCTGCACCATGACAATGCCGCTGCCCACAGGGCTGTAACCACAAATGAATTTCTGGCGAAACACGACATTCCTTCACTCCCACACCCTTCCTACTCCCCTGATCTTGCCCCATGTGATGCCTTCTTGTTCCCACAACTGAAGAAAACAATGAAATGTTGCTGATTCCATTATGTTGAAGAGATTCAAGCCAATGTGATGAGGCAACTGACAGCTATTACAAAAAGTGACTACCAGGGGTGCTTTCATCAGTGGCAGGAAGGCTGGGATAAGTGCATACAAGCACAAGGACACTACTTCGAAGGAGACAAGACCAACTAGCCATTAAGTCTACTCATTCACTCACAAAAAGATCAGTCCAGGAATTAAATGATCAGCCCACGTACATATGTTTTGAAACATTGCCTGTGAGGCATCATACCCATGTCTGTTATATTCTGCTTGTCTGTGCCATGCTGTTCTACCAATTGCATTTTACCAAAGATTTATGTTTTCTGTGATGTCATGCCATGGTTGATGGTAAATAGCAGTATTTTAAAGGGCCATAGCACAATCTTCAGGCCTAAGCCAGGGATCCACAAATTTTCCAAAAATTCTAGGAACCGCCTAAAATTTTTGTATGCCAGAAGGCTGACATGAAGAAAATTTGATACTGAGTACCTACAAATATGTGGTGCTGCTGGACAGAATTTGGGTCCTGGGATTTGTGCACCACTGATTTTGCAATCTGAGAAAGTGCTGTTGTTTGGACTGTATGACAGATTGTATCACCAGGTATTGATCAAATTCCAGCAGAATTGATAAAAGACAGAGGGCAGAACAATTTCCTCTGAGATCCATAAACTTATTATTTCTATTTGGAATAAGGAGAAGTTCCCTGAGGAGTGGAAGGAATCGATCATTGTACCTATCTATAAGAGGAGCAAGAAAACATATTGTAGTAATTACAGGAGCATATCACTTTTGCCAACTACATACAAAATTTTATGCAACATCTTGCTGTCTATGTTAATTCCATATGTAGAGGAAATTACTGGGGATCATCAATGTGGATTTTGACGCAACAGGCCAACTACTGATCATATATTCTGCATTTGTCAAACACTTGAAAAAAAAATGGCAATAAAATGAAGCAGTGCATCATCTCTTTATAGACTTCAAGAAAGCTTATGATTCAGTTAGGAGGGAGGTCTTATTAATATTCTCATTAAGTTTGGTATCCCCATGAAGCTGGTAAGGCTAATAAAAATATGTCTGCCTGAAATGTATAGCGGAGTCCACGTGGGCAAGAGTTTGTCTGATATGTTTCCTGTTAGGAATGGTTTGAAACAAGAAGATGCTCTATCACTATTGCTGTTAACCCTTTAACGCTGAACGGCTTATAAAGACGTCGCGCAGTGAGCCCCTTAAAAAGCCGAACAACTTACAAAGACGTCGCAAACATTGTGTCGAATTTTGGAGGAATTTTGTTCACTCCTATTCGGTTAACTGATGTGACTTGCTATGCTGCAGGACCCTTGAAGGTCAGGCTTTCATTCATGAGCCAGGATGTACCCCCTCCACCATCTAAACCCCTTCACAAACACCGATATATAAGTAGAGACTTCGTAACTACACATTTTTTTCAGCTGACTAACACTGCGTGCTTTGAATATCGCTTGCTCTGAGGTTCACTGTGGGTTGAAATATCAACACTGGCATATGAAGAGAACTCTAGTTGTTGACCAGAAAGGTTGTCAGTGGCATACTGTACCCACATAATTCACACAAAAGTAATGCTCAAAAATTGGAGATACCCACAAATATCGATGTCTGCAGCTACAGGAGGGCCCACAGACGTGCCTCTTGTAGTGCTGGGGTGATCTGTAGGGGTTGTAGTGTAGTAACATGCAACATACATCTGTCAATCTACTAAAAACTTCTTGGCACCCCTGAATAGCTGGAATTCATACAGCTGTCACATCATAGCTTTAGATCTGTGTTGCTCTCACTGTAGAAGACATTCATATCTAAGCTGCATTAGGTTCCTAAACTGTGCCCAGTCATACACAGGAGTGTAAAGAAAGCAGACCATTGTAGGTGTCTATTGCAATGGCTGGAAAAAAAAAATAAAACTTGACGAGGAAGCCGTCAGTGAAATTCTGGTTGCTGACACAGACTCTGAATCAGGTTCTGAGGCTAGCGATTTTGACAACTATTTTGAGGAGGAAGAAGAAGAAGAGGATCAACACCACCAACAACAACAACAATAACAACAACAACAACAAGCCTAAGCAGAAATAGAAACACAGGCTGCAACAAGTGGTGGATTACCAATTTGGGGACCGCCTCAAGGAAGGAACACAAATATTCATCCTTTTGTCAGTCCAGCAAAAGGTGTGGAAAAAAGTGAGGCTCCGCACATCAACAAAGACAGCTCACCACTGTCTGTGTTGATGTTGTTTTTCACAGAAATTTTCATCTGCTGGTTGAACAGACCAACGTGTACTACCAGCAGCACTTACACAGACAAGCCGGACCTAGCCGCCGACTGCCTGACATTACGTTGCCGGACTTGATGACTTTTATTGACTTAGCTCTGCAGATGGGACACGAATTGAAAGACACACTGCATGACTACTGGTCGAGACTTAGACAGCTACACAATCCGTTGTATGGCGAGACCATGACATGAGACAGATTTTTACACGTACTGCATTTTCTGCATTTTGCAGACAATTCACAGGGACCTGACAAAGGTGAAAAATATGACTGACTGTGGAAACTAAGACAAACTGTACGAGGCCTATGCTAAATTCTATAACCCCTCAGAGCATTTGGCAGTGGACGAAGTGATTGTAAAATTCAAGGGCAGGGTTATCTTCAGGCAGTACATTCCAAAGAAAAAATGTTTCGGCATCAAAATTTACAAACCCCGTGATGATTCAGGGTATACATATGACATGAGAGTGTGCTTGGGTAGAGACTCAGGCTCCGCCACTGATGAAATGACTGCAACACACGCAACTGTTAGACATTTGACTAGCAGAGTTGAAGGCTTAGGACACAAAATCTTTATGGACAATTTCTTTTCATCTCCAAGACTTTTTGTTGACTTGGACAGACGTAAAATAAATTCATGCGGGACAGTGCGGCCTAACAGAAGAGACATGCCCCGTGACTTTGGACCAAAACAGCTGAAATTGAAAAGGGGTGACGTAAGGGTGAGGACTAGGGGAGGTTTGACCGCATTAGTTTGGAAGGACAGATGAGAAGTTTACATGCTGACTAACATGGACCCACCACCAGCAGAAGGAAATTTTTGTAACGACAGCAACCACCCCGTGAAACCTCACATCGTGGAAGGGTACAACTGGCACATGGGTTACATCGACAATTCTGATCGTATGGCTAGCAGCTATTCGATGAATCGACGTACCTTCAAGTGGAGCACGAAATTATTTTTCCACTGTCTGGATCTAACAGTACTCAACAGTTGGATACTGTTATCTTCATGTGGGGCTAAATATACCCACCGAGATTTCAGGCTCCTTCTGGTGAGGAATTTGATTGAGGAAGCTGGGAAGAGCCGAGATTGCCCCACCCCCAGATTGGTTGGAAGACCAAGTTCAGGCGCAAAAAATATTTTGCGACTCGAGAGTCGCCATAACAGCGAAATCATCAACACAACTCCGCTGCCGTCTGTGTTCTTCTCGCGGCCAAAGAAAGGGCACAGTGTATAAGTGCGCCAGATGTGATGTGGGCCCGTGCATGGTGCCTTGTTTCAAGGAATATCACACCAGAGTAAATTTGTAAATCACACCTGTTGTGAATGAAGTGTGTCATGATAAAACAGTGCCACAGACCTTCTGCAGCAACCAGAATTGTGCGAGTAATGAACTATTTACACCACATTTTATATAATGCATGCGATTCACAGGTCTAAATTTATTATAAAATTAGGTGAACATTTTTTTCAAATTAACCAATTCATAAGCAGAGTGCAGAATTTTATTTAATTAAATTTGAAGGAAAAGTCTATGAGATATGCTTTTTTTTTTTTTTTCTAAGAGTAAGCATTAAAATTTGAAATCCCCAGTAAAAAATTCTGGCAGGCAGGCCTGCTCGGAGGGATTTAATTCTGGCGTCAAAGGGTTAAACTTTGCTTTAGAGTACGCCATTAGGATGGTTAAGGTAAACCAGGATGGCTTGAAATTAAATGGTACACATCATCATATTTTTTATGCTGCTGATGTTAATATGTTGGGAGGAAGCATACATACTATAAAGGAAAATGTAGAAGCTTTTGTAGTGGCTAGTAAGGAGATTGGGCTAGAAGTAAATTTTGATGAAACTAAGTACATGGTCATTGGTCATGTCTCGAGATCAGAATGCAGGACGAGTCACAACATAAAGACTGATAATAGTTCCTTTGAAAGGGTGGAAGAGTTCAGATATTTGGGAACAACCTTAATGAATCAAAATTCTATTCAGGAAGAAATTAAGAGCAGATTGAAGTCGCTGAATGCTTGCTATCATTCAGTCCAGAATCTTTTGTCTTCCAGTTTGCTATTATAAAAATTTAAAGATTAGATATACAGAACTATAATTTTGTCTGTTGTTTTGTATGGGTGTGAAATTTGGTCACTCACATGGAGGGAGGAACGTAGGCTGAGGGTGTTCGAGAATAGGCTGTTGAGTATATTTGGGCCTAAGAGGGACGAGGTGACGGGAGTGGAGAAAACTACATAATGAAGGGCTTAATGATACATACTCCACCCCATATTGTTTTGGTGATAAAATTGAGAAGAATGAGATGGGCGCGGCACATAGCACGTATGGGTTAGAGGAATAGTAGAATAGTATGTGGGTTCGAGCCCTTCCAGGCCAGATGCACCTAGGCTTTAAGACAGGCCCTTTGTGCCCCTGGGTTAGAGGAAAGGCATATACAGGGTTTTGGTGAGGAAACCTGAGGGAAAGAGACCACTTGGGAAACCCAGGCAGAGATGAGATGATAATGTTAAGGTGGATCTGCAGGAAGTGGGATGTGGGGTCATGGACTGGATCGAGCTGGCTCAGGATTGGAACAGGTGGCAGGCACTTGTGAATGCAGTAATGAACCTTCTGGTTCCATAAAATGCAGGGAAATTCTTGACTAGCTGATAACCTGTTAGCTTCCCAAGAAGGACTCTGCTGCATGGAGTAAGTAAGTATGGCACATTGTAACATTCCTGAAGACTTGAATCTCTAAAGCACTTCTGTGAGAACCTCAGATCTTGCAAGTTTATGCGAAGTTTGTACATTTTTGTATTTTCTTTGAAACGCTATTTTTGCCTGGGAAATATGGTGTTAGCTGTGTAAGTGAAGAGGGAAAGTAAGTTATAACGAATTACAAGGGTAAATGGATATATGGGGTGTGCAAATTGAATGTGAATGATATTAGAGCTGTGTTTCCAGTCATCTTACAGACATAGAAGTGAAAACTATGTGTATTTGAGTAGTTTACATGTTAAAGTTTCTGACCCATGCATTGTCATTTCCCAGATCTCAGTAGCCATAGTACTGCAAACATGGTGCCAAAAGTGGCATTAACATTGTGCAACAAATTTTGAGTTGTATCCAATTATGGGTATGAAAATTTGTTCACTTAGTAGAATTTGCAACGTAGAACATCAAACTAGCATTTAAATTATGGTCTTGGCCCTTTTTATGCTGTATGAGAGTGGTACACAACAGTGAACTTGCATGAATTAAATGAAGCACCATTTTGTTGTCACTTGTACTGAATTTCTAGAGCTCCCCTCTTCACCATCCAGCACTCACTGCCTAACATGGCAGCACTCCATTTGCCCTTATATCTGTTCTTCATCATTGAGATGTCCTGGTGATAAATCCATGTTTGTCCCTGAATGGCTCCAGAGCTAACTGGAAAGGGATCTAATTGTGAATGGATGAAATGCATCTTTAGTGACATGTTGCAGCCAAACTTCCCCTAAGAAGTTGTAAAATCCTCCACATGATTCCTGAAGGTGATGGCTTCCACATTTTGTCGAAAACCAATTGCAGCATGTCGCAAGGCATTCCAGGCTGACTTCTCATCATCACTGAGAGCAAGATCCAATTTAGGGTCTTTGATGCACCGACATATCTGGGGATCAATGAATATACCCACCTTAATCTTCCTATGAAGTCTTGGGAATTTCTCACACAAGAATGAGGATGCCAGACCATTTCTGTCTAATATCTTCGTGGAAAATTTTCATGAGACCCAATTTAATTTGTATAGGCGGAATATACGAAGGCTGATGAGCCATGTTCTTCGCTCCAGGTGTATGGGATTTATGTTGAGGTCAATTCTTCTTGCTGCTCTGAGCACTTTTCACACAACTATTCCATTCATGTAGGAAATAACAGAATTTTGTTTAACCTTTTGTAGTGCCATCCAAATGGCAGTTACCTTCAAATCATTGCTGATGGGCCATTAATATTTCTTGTAGTTCATGCAGCTGAGAATTCCCTTCATGTTTTTGTATGTTCCCTTTTTGTGGACGGCATAGGCAACGAATGGAAGGTAGTACATTTCCTTTGTGCTACAACACTGCTTTTAGGCTGTGCATGGAAGAGCCTACGAATATTCACCATTTTTCTGGATTGTACCAGATGTTCATTGCTGCCATCAGACCCTCAGCATTTTTACAGGCACCGAGTTCACCTTACGTTATGAAGAACTGCTCAAAATCATTACAGTGGAGTGAAATGCTGTTACTTCCACAGTGTCATCCAGGCGATTCCACTGTTGAAGTCGGGAAGGCAACAGTTCTGCATTATTATTTGACCATTCTAGGTCTCTGATGACTTCTTTCCTTGTGATGTTGCGCGGTTCAGTTGACGTTACATTCAGGAAAATTCTGAACCTCTTGAAGTAGGTTGCATGTATTTTTGAGTATATTCTGCTCTTCGTCATCACAGTCCAGGTATATACTCTCAGGGCATTCTGGAATAGGCAGACCTTCACAGCAAGGCACTGGACACAGAGCCGATTGTATATTTGGGTACTCCACTGTCAACTTTTTCTTGTTGGTAATCACTGTCTGATTAGGAAGCAGTGTACAGAAGTAGCAGCCTTTTAGGTAATTGGTTGGCTCCTTCCTTATCATGGGCACTGAAAACAGCATGGAACATCATTTTCACTTAACCCAAGCTTTGTATTTTGATGAACAGGACGTGCAGCACACATGTGGAGTGCAGCTCTGGTCCTGGTTGCCTACTTTATAACAGGAAGTAGGCAACAAGGCACCACTCACAGGCCCATGTCACATCTGGCGCACTGTGTCTTTGGCCGCAAGAAGAACACACGGCAGCGCTTCTGGGTTCGCTGGCCAGTGTTTGTTATGCCAACTTCTGCTGAGGCTTGCTGTCATTGTTCTTCTTCTTATTCTTCCTGAAACTAGTCTTCGTCGTAGCCTCCGCGCCTAATTCCGATGCGGTATCAGCAACCAGAATTTCACTGATGGCTTTGTCCTCAAGTTTTATTTTTTTCCTGGCCATGGCTCTGAGACTTACAATTAATTGTCTGCCTTGTTTACACTATATATGACTGGCCAGAGTTGCAGAAACATTATACCTCTAAAGATATGAACGTCTTCTACAGTGAGAGCAAAACAGATCTAAAGCTACAATGTAACTGCATATGAAATTCCTGCTATTTGGGGGTGCCCAAGACGTTTTTAGTAGATTGACGGGTGTGTGTTGCATGTTACTACCCCGCAACCCCTGCAGATTACCCCAGAACTACAAGAGGCAAGTCTCTGCACCCTCCTGTAGCTGTAAACATCAATGTTTGTGGGTATCTCCAATTTTTTAACATTACGTTTGTCTGAATTATATGGGTACAGTATGCCACTGACAACCTTTCTAGTCATGAAAGAGTTTCTGCTTCATAGGCCAGTGTTGATATTTCAACCCACAGTGAACTCCAGAGTGAGCGATAATCAAAGCAAGCAGTGTCAGAACCATATTAGTCAGCTGGAAAAAATGCGCAGTTGCTAAGTGTCTGCATATATATCAGTGCTTGTGGAGGGGTTTAGGAGGTGGAGGGGGTACATTCTGGCTCCTGAATGAAAGCCTGACCTGCACGGGTCCTGCAGCACAGCAAGCCACAGCACTTAACCGAATAGGAGTGAATAAAGTTCCTCCCAACTTCGACACACTGTGACGTATATATACGTTGTTCGACTATTTAAAGGGCTTATTGCCCAACGTATTTATAAGTCATTCGGCGTTAAAGGATTAAGGATGCTGCGTATGTATTTCCATTGGCTACCACTTTTCCAAAAATAACATGTTGAATAAAAGCTCTGGTGACTTTTGTTACAGCCATTGTAACCAAGTGTGATCTGAAATATAGATAGATATGATAACTGCCATGCCACAGAAGACATCCTCATTGAACATTGTAAAGATGAGTATTGAAACATGATTTATATACTTCATTGGATTTAGTATTATTTCCTTTGTTAATTAACTACTGAGCAATATTTCCATAAGATCAGTCATGTGTAGTGTGTGCTGTGTTTGTATAAGAGTTCCTGATTATATTCCTGATCATTTAGAAACATATTCCTCTTGAATAGAGGGGTATGCTTGTAGGTTGCAAGTTTTACCTTAATGGGTGGCAGTTGATTCTAATATGTTGCAAAAAAGAGACTGATTGTAGTTGGTACTAAGGTTTTGAGGAATGGCTGGCCAGTTATCTTGTATCATGGATGTCACAAATCAGATGTTTGTTTGAAATGGGCCCAAATAGGAAGGGCATTGGAATACAGAAGAGGATGTTAAATATTGTAGCATTTGGTAGAGAATAGAATATACAGGGGCAGGCACTGAGTGTCCCGTGCACTCAGCCAGGATCGATCTTTTCTGCAGCTCTTTAGCTCATTCATTCAGCAGTCCCGCACCTTGAAGAAAGTGCAGTATGTTGCTGACAGAAGTGTGTTCAGAATCACCTGGTTTCATAAAATGATGACCCAGGTGCCCGAATCTTAATGTGGCCAAGGTGTCAAGTCACAAAGATTGTATGAGGCAGTTTCAGTTGCCTGCTTGCATTTATAATCACACTAAAGACTGTTTACCAGCCTCAGTTTAAATAGGTGTCCTTTTAAATGGCATTGTCCTATTAATATTCTTAGGTTGTTTATGTTCAGGTTGAGTAATTCCCCAGCTTCCCCCCCC
>Ga0268261_10000735_pt1 | contig 21236 bp, 19 predicted proteins | sample TergutNc150P1_FD_190353 | JGI IMG/M metagenome (GOLD analysis project Ga0268261, IMG submission 190353) | Nasutitermes corniger P1 segment gut microbial community from laboratory colony in Florida, USA - Nc150 P1 (SPAdes) (version 2) | ecosystem: Host-associated > Arthropoda: Insects >...
CGAGCTGATCACTCGTCCAGAGGAGTCCTACCGACTGTGCTGCGTCGTCGTGTGTGATCTAGAAACATCAAGAATAGGTGCTCCATATATATACAACGTTAGGCTCCTAAGGGTTAAGGTGGCAAACCTGAGACATACATTTGTTTGCATTTCATTGATTCTGGCATCTGATGGTTATGTTATTTAGTGCTATTTTTATTCTCATTTACTGTTGTTTTATTATTTCTTGTACATAGGGCCTACACACTAGGCCTGTAGCCTGACCACGAATGCAGTGGGTGCAGCAGCATTCATTGCGGGTGCATATACGTACATACACATACACATTGATAATGCTGTATTATACATATGATGCGTGCATAAGAAGTATAAAAAGCATCTTTGTCAGGACCACAAAATCAATGCTTTAATTACATAATGTGCTGTTTAGCAGTGCGGTAGACGTCTCGCATACACATACAGTTCTGAAAATAAATTTTTCCAACCATGCCAGTTCAACAGAGGCAACAATGGGTACCGTAGGTTGTCGAACTTTTTTAGTGGGCTGCTCAGCTTGTTTGTCTGCAATATTTTGCTTATTCTTGGGCTTCATGCCTGCAGTACACCATCGCTTGCCCTGTGGCACCCTACAAAACAAGTGAACAATGAAAATCACTGAGGAAGTAAAGAAAAATCTGACTGAGAAACAGACTGGCATAGCTAAATGTCTCAGATTAACACCATTTCAACACTAAACTCCACTGTTACAAAGAAAAGGGAAATCCAAGAGGAAACTGACAAGTGTGGCGGGTTCTGTAAGAAAAGGATAGTAAGAGAACCTACTTTTTGTGAACATGACCATGTTCTTTTGGAGTTTCCAACATGGATGAGTTGTGTGGTGATTGTGTGGATGGGAGGAGCAGTGGGGAATGTGGAGAGGGGAACATGACCTTGAACCAGTACACAATGTTGGGGGAAGTGCACACAGCTTAGAGACAGGTGAATTTTTCTTTACATGCACATTAGCAGGCATAAGGAACACTGTTTTGAACTTGGAATTGGCACTGGCATCTGAAATGTATGGTTTCAACTAAACAGCTACTGATTACAGAATCCTTTGGAAATAAGTGATTCACATGCAGCTATTAACGTAACTTTATACCTGTTTATTACTTTGTAGGCCTGAGTGGAAGATTTATAATTTTCTTTCTGACATATTTTAATGTTGATGTGTAATTGTTGTTCAATTTATATGGTCCCTTGCGAAAAGACAGATCAAGGTTTCACTGTTGTTATTTACATATCTTGATGACTGTGTTGCAGCATTGGTACCAGATAAGAAACCGACACCCCCTACGACACTCGGCGGTACAGAGGACAAGCATGCAGACAAATGTTTCTGTGAGGATGATAAAAGCAACAAGGCAACAAAGCTCAAGGAGTTAGAGGTGACAGCACAGATCCATTTCGAAGACTCACTCCATAACCTGCTATACATCAAACGGTACGTCACGTATCTCATATGGTTCCTTGCCCTTTTCTCACTGCCAAGGCCTGATTTGAGTGCTGTGGTACTTGATGCGGAATTTGTATTGGTCAAATTGGCAATGTGTCAGTTTTTTCTCCAAGCACTTCATTTTCCCCCCATAATTTATTCCTTTGGTTCACCATACTTATCATTCATGCTCAGGACAGTGAGCACATTTGGAATGCAGTAGCAGTATCATAGGACTTTGTACCTGGGGTAGCATACTTGGGACATGACTAGGCTACTGCCTGGACTGTCCATGGTTTGAATCGTATGGGCAAGTGCTGTTTCTCTTCTCCAAAATGTTCAGACCAACCCCTTGGATCCAACCCAGCCTCCTATGCATTGGGTGCTGGGACCCTTTCCTGGGGGTAAAGTGGCCAGAGCTTGCAGTTAACCACTACCATCTAGTGCGAAGGTTAAGAATGAGTGGGGTTGTACCTCTATTCCCCCTATATCTCTGCAATACCAAGGGAGTCTCACTTCACTGCTACGGCTTGTAGAAAGGGACTGGTTCTTTTGCAGCTGATACAATATGCTGTGGTACCAAGGTACTTCGGCCCACCCACCTTTTTTTCCAGATAATTACATGTGGTCACATTGACCTTTAAATGACTGGGTTGGTATTTAAATTTTAGTACACGGTTTATGTAAAACATGAGTATTATTTGAACAGAAAAAGATTAAAGTAAGAAATAAACAGCATTTTGTGGAAAATGAAATGGAGATATGCACCGTGTCTTAAAAAATGTAGTAAATTTCCTTGTTGCCTAAGCATATAAAGTGAATTTGTAGGGGTGTTATTTTGTGGGCATTCACATACGCAAATATAGGTATTTCAGAGTTACGAGTTTCTGCCTGTCGAACCTAATGAGTGTGATAAAAGTGATGACACTTTATGTATTAAGTTTGCTGCTTTCAGGTTTGGAGGAATTTGCAAGTTCTCATGAAATGTCAGTAATTTTTACCATTTCAGCATTTTGAAATCCACAGGAACCAATAAATGCACATGAAGTTTATGAATGTATATTATAAACCTAGTATACATCCTACATGTTTATAATATACTTTCATACTCAGTTTATATTATACTTCATCCACGTATGTGAATTTGTTCGTTTTGCTACCATATTTAATGCTCAGTGCATGGTTGTGGATCATGTAAAATTGATTAATGCCCAGATAAGTCTTTATTGAATGGTGAAAGTTTGTCATGAACAAGTTTTACAGTTTCATTCCTTGTGGAAGGAGTGTTAACTCTGTGTTCACTTTAAATGGGCTGTGGAAAACCATGAATAACTGTTGCAGACCGAGTCAGAGTCGTCGGAAGCGTGATACTGGAGCCATGTTGCATGATACGTTAGGGGTATCCAGCATGATGTCTGTTCAGTTTGTGGAACCATCAGAGTTTGGAGATCCAGACTATCAAACATCACCTCGCAGGTGTGTAAGAATGCAACACCAGTTACCTCAGCAGTTCTACATTTCCCATTATCTTGGAGCTGCCAGCAACATTTTTGCTTTTGGCAGGCTTGTGTGACAGTGTGTTAACATTCAGAATGGAGACAGGTAGTCTGACTGGATTATATACAGGCATCATCCAAGGGGATTGTAAACATGCCATTTGAATAGTGCAGTGCACATTCAGCCAGACTGTAGATGTATTGTTGTACTAACCCAATGCAAAGCCAACTGGATTATGCACATGTTTCCTTTTAATAGTGCAGTGCACAGTCCCTTGGTCTGTAGACATACTCTTTTAGTAGCACAGTATAGAGCAAGCTGGATTATACACATGTTCCAGATTACTGGAGTGCACAGTTCAGTGGATTGTAGATGTGTTGTTCTACTAGCATTGTGCAAAGCCACCTGGATTATGTACATGATCCATTCAAATAGTGAATAGCTGGACTATAGGCATGCAGTTTTACTAACAGACAGCATAGACTGCTGGATTTTGCATGTTCTGTTTGAATAGTGCAGTGCCCAATCTGCTGCATCATACTGTTCTTCATATGTATAGGACAGTGAGCAGCTATGGAAGGTTCCATAGCACTCCTGTTGCGTGACCTCCATGTTAGGTGTTATTGGTTCTTTGGTAGTGGGAGACACAAGAGTAACATAACTTACATTGGTATGATGTGCATATAAGCCATCACATTTGTCTGTGTATTGGCTGAAAAGTTATGGCATATCAACCAGACATAGGCATTAAGTTCTGTGTTGTAATGTAGTAGGGCAGCAGGGTAATGTGTTAATGGCATTGCTTTAGTTGGTCTTTGAGGTTGTTGGTGCTTCATGAAGATTCATTGTTTTGAAACCACCCAACATCATTATAGATACTGGACATCGTCTTATTAACAGATCTTATAAAAAAAAAAGTGACTATTGCATTGCAAAGTATATAAGCTTATAATGTGCGAAGTATTGATTGTATTGAATTACTTCATATAAAAGGTACAGATGTTGTATCACTTTGTTCATGGCAACCAAATTTAAAGGTGTTGGTAAAATTTGGTTATATCTTTATCTTGGATGTAATTCAGTGACTTGACATGCGGTCTGCAGGTACCCAGATAAGACTGAAGGGAACATGCACATGCATTCTCGGGAACGTGTTGCCGCATCGATCCAGCAGGAGTACAGCTTCAGGCATGTGGTATATGGGAAGACAGAAATAGTGGTACAGAACTTGTCTCACTACACACAGTACAGCATTTCTGTTGAGGCCTGCCGTGAGATTGTGCCAGAGGAACCTAACAACACGACACAGAACTGTTCTCAGAAGAGCTTCCAGACGGGTCGCACTCTGTCACTCGGTAAATCTGTAACATTTACTAGACAGGCAAGTTGGTTTAGTAGTGGCACTTCTGACATGATTTTGAAGTGGACCACTTCAAATTTTTACCAGGAAATAGCTCATCATGACTGAAGGTTTTCATTGGTTTGCTCAGTTCTTCTAGGTGAATGGTTGGATCATACCTTGATTTAGGCCCTATTCTTTCCAAAGGCATGCCAATTTATCATTTCATATGTCACGATGTGACGCTATATGGTCTGAAAAACATCATGAAATGAGACATGAGCAAACAAATGAGTTACAGATGTGGATACACACTTTTCCTTGTTAGCCATTTACAGGAATTGTATAAAGGTATGTTTATATATTGGAAGATGGGTGTGTCTTCATATGGATTTTACGATTATTATATAGGATGATGATGTGACACCATTTTCTTTAAGACTTTATTGAATAAGCAGCTTTACAGAAGAAAAGTCTGATGCCTCAAGTGAGTTCTGTGTGATGATCATTATAACCTGCGTTTTTCTTGTTTCACAATGAATACCAGCATTTATGAAATAATGAATGAAAGTGCGTCTGTAAAAGTTGCCACACACTGCCTCATGAGGTAGAAGGATAAAGTTCAACACAGTTGTTATTAGTAGTTGTGGATGAAATAACAAAAAGTGTGTTGTTTTTGTTAATTTCTCACACACATAGCTTACTCATTGACCTTTGTTGCCTCTGTCGTGGCATTGGCATTTTGTTGCCCCAATTGTGGCAGTAACATGGCTGGCCCATACCACCTGTGTAACCATCACATGGGAATTTCGGTTGTAGTTGTTACTGAAGCATTAACACAGTATGCATAAATTTCCATACAGGCAGACGAATGCTGAAAGTATGACAAATGCACAAGAGATTGATAATCGCCTAATTTGGAGCCAGGAATGTTGAATAAACTTGTGTATGATCATCATACCTTAACAGTGCTATCAGCATTGAAAGTTATGTACAAGGATTTTGTTGAACAGTGGGAAATTGGAGGGAAATGAATGTATTTTTGTAAATCATTGTTGAATACCATAATCTCAGTTACACACTAATACAGAGAGCTTAAGACTGTACCAGCAGTGACATGGGCACATTTCTGTTCAGATAAGTGTATAAAATAAAACCTCTTCAGAACATATTATATGTATTTGCAGTAACAAGTTCAGTGCAGTGAGACCTTCTGTTACTGTGTTACAGAAAGTGCAGACAAAGTTGACAGCTCAAAGCTTGTGGTGGAGGTACTGAATGAAAGCCTTGGCACTGTGAAACTAAGGTGGGATGAGCCACCATCACCAAATGGCATCATAGTCACGTACCAGATTGAGTACAAGAGCGTCGAAAATCCAAATGTGAGTTTGTTTTCGTAACCTGGTGCTTGAGTATACCTTTCGTCAGACTGGATATTCACGTTCATTATCCAGGAGGGTCACTGAAACTTCTTTTTCACAATGTTGTAACTGATCCATAGGGTACCTTCTAAGCATGCATGCATGCTTGTACCCCCCACTGTTTTGTGTACCTTGATAATGTTGTGCAGGTAGGTAATTAGATCAGCTGGCTACTCTGTACAGTGGAAAACTAGGCTTATCTCAGGGAATATGATGTGGTGTAGGTGTTAGGTGAGGGATGTACATTGTTATTCTACATTATCTTACATCAGTAAATTTAACATGCAGACACGATTATGTCACTAAAATGATCAGATGATTGATGAGCAACTATATTTGATAAACTGTACCAAAACACTATCTGTCACAGCTTACAACAGGCACATATTATTACACAGTGTGATCCGTAGGTTTTAGGGCTGATTTTTTTTTTTTTTTTTTTAAGTAAGAGAACTAGAGTGATCTGTCAACCAACCCACTAAGTTCTATCAACCAACTGAGTTTCGTTTATTTATCTTTGACAGTGTACAAGTTATAACTTGTCTTGTAAAGTCAGTTTTCTTTATATGTCATGGATGGTGGAAATTAACAGAGAATTGCCATAAAATTATGTTTCAAAGCCGGTCTGTCTGCAGCAGAAACACTAGTATTGGTGCAAAATGCTTATGGAAATGAGGCTCTGAACCGATCAAACGTTTTAGATGGTATTCTCTATTTCAAGGCAGAAGGTTGCTGGTAGAAGGTGACTAGAGAGGTGGCCGGCCAAAATCGACTCGAACTGAGGTAAACGTTGCTGCTGTTGCTGATTTGGTCAAAAATAACTGTCAAATTGCATCAAGAATGATGGCAGAATCTTTGAACATCCCCAGGACTTTAGTTCTTCGGATTCTGAAAGAGGATTCGGGAAAGAGAAAGTTGTGTGCACGTTTTGTTCCACGCTCCTTGACACCTGAGCAAAGGGAAGATCAAGTCACATCTTGCCGAGACATTATTGCGATGGCCAATGCAGATAAAAATTTTTTAACAAAATTATTGTTGGAGATGAGACCTGGTGTTTTGCCTATGACCCTAAAACAAAGTGACAGAGTTCTGAATGAGTTGGTGAGACATCCCCTCAGCCAAAGAAACTGAAATTCCAAAGGTCCAGCATCAAGACAATGTTGATGAATTTTTTCGACTGTCGAGGCGTAGTGCACGAAGAATTTGTACCAGAGGAAAAAACAGTAAATGCAGAATTTTGTACAGGAGTAATGGATCGCCTCCTGAAGCGCATTCATCGGGTTTGTCCAGCTGCGTTCTGCTCTCAAGATTTTTTCTTGTTGCACGATAATGTGCCCGCCCACAAAGCTGCAAGTGTTTGTCAATTTTTGACCACCAATAATGTTGCAACCCTTTATCACCCTGCCCCACCCCAAACACTCTCCAGATTTATCTCTACCAGACCATTTTCTGTCCCCCAATTTGAAAATGAAGTTAAAAGGACTCACTTTGTGGATGTTGCTGAGATTCGAGAAGTCATAACTGATGAATTAAAGAAGGCCCAAAAAGAGGAATTTTTGGCAGCTTTTCAGAAACTGTACGACCATGCAAAAGCCTGTATATATGCCAGTGGAGCTTATTTTGAATTTTAAAAAAAAGGTATGTGTCTTGATTTAAAAAAAAAAAATCAATCCTAAAACTTTTGTACCGCACTGTGTAGGTACCTATCCAGTCTCTGCTGGCATAATGAAGGGTTGGAGCACACGATTTGGAATGCCTGTGTTATGCCGGTGTTTTCTGCATTTCCTTCCAATGGCTAGCACAGTGGCTTGTTTTCTACCTTTTTCTGACCTTCACAACGTCAGTACCCCATACTCCCTTTGATATGGGTTGCTGGCCGCTATAAACCTCTTACTCCAATCACACCACTTCCATCCTTGCTTGCAAGGACCAATCTGATCAGCTGTACAGTCATATCTAGGGGGGTCCTTGGTGTCATCCAGTCTCATCCTCCTGGTTAATACTAAGGATTCAGAGATGTGGAGCTGTCAGTGCCTCAGTGTGTCTAAAAGTGTATACAGTTAAACCCCAATTTTAAACTTATGTAGCAATCACCTGAAATTGGTGTGATATCAAGGAAAGTGTAAAATGCGGGAAGTGGAACTTACGCACTCTAAAAAAAATTAGGGTTGCCATAGATAAGTTATTACCAATAAATTACACTTTAACACAAATAGAGAACCACTTCTACATGTTTTGTTTGTTTATAGTCATCCCCAGGTAGTAAAAAAATATATTGAAAGACACAGCATTAGCGCATAGCTTTGTCAGATTGTTAATGATAGAAAGAAGGCTGTGCAACTATACCATTACAACACCAGTATATAGTGTTGGCAGTGTATGTTAAGGTTATGTTAAAATTTTACAGGATTGTTGTTAAAATATTGTGCATCCAAACATCTTGAATAATAGACTCTCTTAAAGTCCAGTTGAGTCATAAGTCATGTGAAATTAAACTGTATACACCATTTATGCCCACTCTCATTACAGAGTGTATTTGGATTGAAACTTGTTTAAAGAATTTGCTTTGAATTATATGAAGTACATTAAGCTCATAAATAAACTGAGGTTGTAAGAGACATTTTTTAGAATCTCAGCTTACAGATTACTGTTACATGTTCTTTCCAGCAGCCCCACTGGCTGCTGAATAGCCAGCCCAGCCATTTTTAGCCACGTTCATAATATTGTGAAAAGTGCCTTAGTGTTGTCATGTCTGCCAACCCACCTGCATGGAACAACTGTGCTCTCCTTCGATGGATGTTTCTAAAAATTTGATATTTGAGTATCTTTTGAAAATCTTTCGAGAAAAGTCACGATTAATTAAAGTCTGATGAGAATAACAGGTAGTTAACGTGAAGACACACACAATAACAGGTAGCTAACGTGAAGACACACAGAATAACAGGTAGCTAACGTGAAGACGCACAGAATAACAGGTAGCTAACGTGAAGACGCACAGAATAACAGGTAGCTAACGTGAAGACGCGCAGAATAACAGGTAGCTAACGTGAAGACGCGCAGAATAACAGGCAGCTAACGTGAAGACGCGCAGAATAACAGGCAGCTAACGTGAAGACGCGCAGAATAACAGGCAGCTAACGTGAAGACGCGCAGAATAACAGGCAGCTAACGTGAAGACGCGCAGAATAACAGGTAGCTAACGTGAAGACACATATTTTTTATAATTTCTCACCAAATTCTTCTTAGAATGAGAAAATCAAAACACACATTTTATATTCGATAACTTTTTCCAAAAATCATGCCATTTGTGAGATCAATATGGAAAAAGATGGTGAGGCCAGACAGGCCACAGGTGACGATACAATATGGGACGTGTGCTTTGCATGCTGGATAACTATGGGTCCAGACACACTCGGAATAAGTAATACCTATTGCTTTTCCATGGCAACAGTGGTTACGTGCTCACATTTGTGTTACATTTGTATGTACTTTACACTGTGCACTTAATTGTTAAGTGTAATTTACTTCTAAACTGCTGTAGATAGAAGACTGAAAATTTCTTAGGTCACAAACTGAGAGTTCCAATCTTGCACTGGGTGTGATAATTGCATGTTACACATCCCTGGATGGAGTGGAGACTACATTTTTGGCAGAATTCCATTTCACTTGCAGTTTCACTTGAACCACTGTCTGAAGGAACAACTTCATCATCAGAATCATAGAACAAATAGCATCATCTTCCAAACACCTACCACTGTCTTAAGGAATCACTTCATCACCAGAATCCTCAAACAGAAGAATTTCAACAATAGTGTCATCTTTCAAACCTGGCACAACTGTATAGCGCAAAGAGACATAGAGTTTTGTTTCTTTGCGCTATACAGTGTCCTACTCCCCTCCCTTCACCATTGTGTCTTGTCACTAATTGCAAGAAAAGAAATCACTCAACACAGACAGGAATATTCAAAGCTGAAGAAGAGGTTTTAAAATGCAACTGCAGTCACCATATAATTATTAAAGTGGAAACTACATGGCAAAATCCCATGCAGAAAGTGCTGTCTTTGTACCATACCATTATCCTATCTGATCGTAGTCAGGTATGGGAGCTTGGACCAAGAAATACCTTACCTGACCATGATTGGATGTAGGAGTGAACATGCTAATTAGCTGTGTTTCCAAGATTTCTAGCAGTGTGGGAGCATTGTAGTGGGGAATACTCCCATCTGCTTAGCACAGGGTTGCTATATAGCCATGACAAGAAAAGGGACGTTTCCCATTTTATCAATCATAAAAAAAGAAGACATACAAATAGTGAATTTTATTAAATAAAAGTCCCTCTCTGTAGTTCCATTCTAGTAGTACTTTCAGTTTTATGGGTATGAAATTCTGAGTGAGACATTTTTAAGTGGGTTTTTGCCGAGGCTAGATTACCCAGAATTTCTTTCTAGACAGGTCAAGTGCTGAACTGTTTTTATTTTATTTTTTATTATTATTATTATTATTTTTTTTTTTTGCTCAGACAGTGGTAACATGTTGTTGTTATGTTTTTTTTAAAGTAGGAATATTTTTTGTGTTTTGTAATACCATTAAAATATGTAGAAGCTTTAGGAAACAAAAGCTGGTCAGAAACCTGGACATTTCTACAAATTAAAAAAAAAAACCCCCCACCAAGATGGAAATTTTTGGGTTAAGCAAGAAGACATGTCCATGGAAAAGAGGCGGTGCCTTAGCCCTTGGCTAGCAGTGCACTGTTGGATCGTCACTAAAATTGGAGGAATATAAAACACGTCCTTTCCTGTTCATGGAGTAAAATCCTTTAATTTTTTTTTTTTTCTGTATGCGTTTTGTATCAGTATTTGCAACATTGTTTCTTAGATTCATGTGCACCAATCGAAGAAGGGAGGTAGATTACTGCCCAGTTAGAGATACCATAAGTATACTTTTGCAGTACATTGCTATGAAAAAGAGAGCTATTGAGTCCATTCTGTTAGAAGAGCCAGTTAAAACAGCTGCTGTTCTATGTTATCCAATGCCTGAACAAGTATTTACCGCTGGTCCATTGCCTGATTAACGTAGGTGAGAATATTTTGGAATTAATCCTATTTCTGTTTTGAGGGTAACTACCCAGCTGACCCACCATGAGAGGCAAGTAGTTGCTGGAATCAAAACTTTACATGCGTATGTCCTGTCTCGTCTTCATAATCCCTGTCCTTTCCAGTATTGGGCTATTTGAGGCCTTTTAAACATGTCAAAACACAGGACACACCCTCCATTTTATAGTAATTTATGAATTTATTTCCCTTGGTTGATATGTTAGAACTTTTAAATGCTGATGTGTTTGCTCCAGTTTGTTCCGTGTTCTATAGTTCATTTCGTATATTGTATAATTTTCTTACACTTTCATCTATTCTGTCTACTGCGTGATGCAGAATTCTGATAAGGCTGTGTGCTGGATGACCAAGGAATCATCAGATACCCAGAAGGATCTGAAATTTTTGTATTTACCATTGCATCCAGACTGGTTCTGGGACCCACTCAGTCATCTGTCCAGTTGGTTCCAGAAGCTCTTTACCTGAGGGTTAAAGTGACTGGTGCTTAAAGTTGGTGATCCCCATCGCGTATTAAGGTTAAGAATGTATGGAGCCACATGTCAACCCCTCCATACTTTTTCATGGTGTGATGATGGTTAATGAAGAACAGGGACAGCTTTACCCCTGCTTGTCTCCCATCCTGCATGGTAAGGTGCTGATTAAAGACCCCTCCACACAGGGTAGGTATTTTCTATTTTCAGTTGAAGATACAAACAGTGTGTAATGGCATGTGTGTTTTGTCATATTGCAGTACAGCCCGATGGTGGAGTGTATCACACGCAATCAGTTCTTGAACAATGGAAGTACATACAAGCTGCAGAAACTACCACCTGGCAACTACAGCCTGCGGGTTCGTGCCATGTCCCTGGCAGGTTATGGGGAGTACACTCAGCCACGTTACTTCTGCATAAAGGTGGGTTTCCACAAGGCATACCAGTCACTGTTCATAAGATGCGTCTCTGTCATTGTGATAGTAAATCACACTTAGTAACTATTCATAGTGCACACTTCTGTCGTTATTCCATATGGCACATTTCTGTCACTGTTTGTAAGACACCTCTGTGACTCTGCTCACATATTGCATGAGACACACTTCTCCTTGTATTCATATAGTGACACTTCAGTCTGTGTTCATACACAGCACTACTGACACTGTCATACTTCTGTTACAGCAGCCATCATCGTCAAGTAAGGATTATCTGATAGGCGCTGGGGTGGGTGTTGGGGTAGTGATTTGCATATTCTTCGTTGCGGTTATGTATGTGCGACGTAGATGCCTCCCAGGAATCCCAAATGTGAAGCTGATTGCATCTGTGAACCCAGAGTATGTTAACACAGGTAAGTGTCAGCCCAGCTCTCTCATACTCTGTTTAATTATACACACACACACACACACACACACACACACACACACACACACACACACACACACACACACACAAAAATGATGTCACACTTAACTTTATGTACATCTGCTATTTGTTGTTTGAAGGTTGTAGTATTCTGGGGTAACGATGCTATGTAGTTTGGTAGATGGACGTCAGCATTTCAAAGTAACCTGCCGCCTCCATGTTCAGAGCACCAAATTGTTGGTTTACCTCAAATATCACATTTAATATTTCCTTCCAAATTTTTGTTAAAAATGTGAGTGGATGGGAGCACTCAGGAAACTGGAAGGTGAATACTGAAGTGGATCCATTTGGATTGTTTGTGAATGTGGTTGGTGAGCATTCTTGTTCCATAAAAGCACGTATCTTGATTAGTTGAATGACTATCAGCTGTTGAAGGAAGATGCTGTACCGTGATATTGGTTGTCAAACTTATATTCATAACCATTATCACAGTCATACTGTTTGCTAGTTTAGTCCAGTTCTTTCTGACATGTTTTATTTTCGTAGTGGTCTGTCTAGGATTTGCAGCTGAAATATGATATAGATTTCTCACGTCCGCCATGTATGTCACATGTTTGACATACCCATCCTTAGCAATCATCATAGTTAAGTCGTTAGCACACCTTTGTTCAAGTCAGGGGTGTACATTCGGCCACCACAGCGTTCGGCAGGCAAGCACCCACAACTAAAGCACTGTAGGTTTGTTCAGGCTGCATTCCAGTCTGGACTGTTGCACAGTAAACTCTTACTTAGCTCTCACTTCTGTGACGTGACTTCCACCTGTTACCATAGCTGTAAAATAGTGATCCCCAGCCAGGTGTTTTACTGGTGCATCATGGAAATTCAGGGAGCAGACTAGCTCTATGGCAGAAAGTAATTTGTACTGAAATGTCAACCCAGTTATGTGTAAGTTCATTGGTACGTAAATTCCAGAAGTGTGTTGGATATTGCATGTAGCAAGTTCTTACTAATATCATTATGACTATATCACTTTCTGATGACAGATCTCAGAGTAGTATGATTCGGGGATTCAGGTGTTCTGAGAAGTGATGCAGCATGGGGTTAATGGCTTCCATTGTTTACAAGGACCTACATTCCCTCAAAATGTTGGGAACCACTCACTCATTGACCCGGCATCACATTGAAGAAGACATCAGCCCTTGGCAACACAGCTGTGACAGTCCCAATTCTTGCGAGTTTTCGATAACGTCTAATTACGCACAATGACTACCACCATCACAGCTCTGTGTCTGTCATACTCTTCACAGTAATGAAAACTACAAGCAGTGAAACACCTCATTAATGCTATTTGTTCCATCCTCTTATGTCTGGATATTCTTGCTGGCCAGTTTTAAAACATCCTCTGTGGTATCAGTTGGTCCCATGTGCCATGTGTGTCTGTTCAACAGTGTATGAGCCGGATGAGTGGGAGGTGCCCCGGAAGAAGGTGGAGCTGCTCCGAGAGCTGGGCCAGGGTAGTTTTGGAATGGTATATGAGGGCATTGTGCGTGATGTTGTGGAAGGTCATCCAGAGATGCGCTGTGCTATCAAAACAGTGAATGAGCATGCCACGGACAGAGAACGCAGTGAATTTCTTAATGAGGCCTCTGTCATGAAGTGAGTATTCTCGTCCTGGACACAGAACTTTATCACATTCATGTTACCGTATAGCATACATTACATACATTTGTGTATGGTCTGAATGGCCAAGAGCATAATTTAATATATATTTATGCAGTGACATAGATAAGGCTCAAAATACTAAAATTCATTTTAGCTTCTTTTGGGCTTTGTTTCATTCTTCTGACAGAAGTATTCTGGATCCCTGTTATGAGCTCTGGGAGTGACGTCACTAATAAGTACAAGTATCCCCTGATAATTGCTTTGCAGAGGTACCCTCAAATTATTACCTATGTTGCTGTGTTTGTGATACTCGAACTTTATGGTGCTGTGGTTTGATTTTAAAGCATCCTGCTGCCTCCATGTACTCTAGTATAGATAAGGCACACGATAGGCCACCAAACAGTGATGCATATTTCTAGTCCATTGCCAGTAGTTATTATTTACACCTTTAAAATGTTGACACAACTCCTGCGACCTGGTCACAGCTAACAAGTACGCATTTGAAGCAACTCAAGTATAATTCTACATCCATCAATAATGTAGACAAACTGTATTGATTCATGTGATGAAAGAGGAAAAGCAAGCAGGTATTTTTTCAGCAGTCCATGTGGTGGTACTATCATCATATTGTCTATTGTTAAGAAGATTTTTAACTGAGGCAAGTAGTCTGATGCTGATGTATATAAAAATTTGTAAGATATGTTACCATGCAAGGTGCATCAGATAGAACTTTCCTGGTTGTGTATGCTATATTGATGTTTTTAAAAAAAACATTCTGCAACTATAGCAAAACTAAACACAAGTAAAAGTCAGCTTTTACACTGCATGAACTGTTGGTGTTCATGTTGAATATGTAGGCAGTAAGGTTGTTGCTTTTCCTGATCAATTTGTGACCACTGCCTCACTAATTAAGGAACTGTCTGTCCTTCAATGATTGTAGACATCCAGATACCAGTTTTGTGCATAAGTAAGGATTAACCAATAACTGAAGAAATTCAATCTTAGAGTATAAGTTAAAACTTCAGTAGTGTGCATTGTGTAGATGCATTGACAGTGTAGATTTTTTAAGTTGTATCAGAATTTAGCATTTTCTTTAGTGTATACACGTATACTTCACTGCCCTTAATACTAACTTCTTTTACCTGTGTGAATATCTTTTCATTGGTGTGACTGAAGATGAAAGGTTATTTCATGAATGCTTGGAAATGGATATTTATAGTTTAGGATCAGTTATCAGCAGATGGTGGCCATGTGGGAAGGTATTTAGTATCATATGTGGCAGAGTTGCCCACACTGCACTGTAGCCAAATTTTTTTATTTCCCAGTTTCAAGGGTGGTACTGTTAAACTGGACTTTATCCTCCCACCCTCCCTCCCTCTTGCACGCACGCACGTCACTCTTGTCACTACGCACCCATCAGAGCCGTCCCTAGAAGGATCCGGAACCCCCAAGCAAAGCGATCTCTGTGTTCGCTCACCAAGTAGAAAATTAAATTCTTGTAGCCTTTTGCTGTTAGTAGTAATGATTGACACCTTGTTCCATTTGTTCCACAAGGACAACCTGTAAACCAACCTGAAACTGGCTTAACAAATGCAATTTGAGAAATTAGTTTCTCCTCCATGATGAACTGTCTGCTTGCTGTGCTTTGTCTGTGCATGAATTTTTGGCTGAAAGCAAAATGTCTATTCCACATCTTCCCCACCCACCATGTTTAGCACCATGTGACCCTGTTCTTTTCCCGAAACTTGGTTTGACATTAAAGGAAAGGATATTTAATGATATTACCATGTTTCAGATAAAGTCACAGGATGCATTTGGCTGAGTTTCAAGCAAGGCAGTTCATGAAATGCTTTGAACTTTGCTGGAGTTGCTGGGCTCCCTGTATTAGAGGATGGTCTGAAAAGTTCTCATCCTAACAAGGATAAAATGAATTTATAATTTTAAAATTATTTTTATTTTTCAACATAATCTCCCTTAAGACTAATACATTTATTCCAGCAGTGCCCCAACACCATTATCCCATCCCTGTAGTGGTTCTTTGTAGTCTGCAAAATACCCCGCTACAGCTGCAATTGCCTCTTGATTCGAAGAAAAACGCTGACCGGCAAGGAAGAGTTTGAGTTTTGGGAAGAGGTAGAAGTCAGAGGGAGCCAAATCTGGGGAATAGGGTGGATGTTCCAACAATTCATAGTGCAGATCCCTTAATTCTCACATTGCCAAAACACTTTTGTGGGCAGGTGCATTGTCCTGATGAAAGAAGATTTATTTCTTTTGCAAACCAGGTCTTCTCTCGCGAATTTTTTCATCTAGTCTGGTTAAAAGATTGGAATAATATTCCCCGGTTATTGTTTTACTCTCTTCAAGATAATAAACAAAATGCGTTCAGCATCCCAAAACACAGATGCCACCTGCTGATGGAACTGACCGTGTCTTCTTTGGCATTGAACAACCAGCTTCTGTCCACTGTTTTGACTGCTATTTGGATTCTGTTGTGTAATGGTGAATCCAAGTCTCATCCCGACGCACAAAATCAGTTTTATTTTTGTTAAAATGCTCCAAGCACTGTTCAGAGATTTTCATGTGAGTGCATTTTCGATCTGCTGTGAGCAAGTGCGGCACCCATCTTGTGCAAAGCTTTTTCATATCCAATTCTTCGTGAAAAATATATCCTACACGTTTTTTGAAATGCCTATGGTCTCAGCAATTTCACGCACTTTCAATCCACCGTCATCCAATACCGTATCGTGCACTTGTTCAATGATTTCTGGTGGTGTTGCACTTTTTGGACGTCCTTCACATGGATCATCGTCAAGGCTGGTACAGCGACGTTTAAACTCAGCAGCCCATTTCTTAATTGTTGAAAACGAAGGAGAAGAGTCCCCATAAACTTTTTGAACTTCGAATGAATTTCATTTGGCGTTAAACCCTCTTTTACAAAGAATTTTATAACTGCACGATACTCAGTTTTATCCATTTTAAGGGATACAGACAACACTCCTGCTTCAGACAGCTGTATAAAACAAACTACTTGATAGAATGATATGCAATTTCACATGGATGCTTATGACATGTACCAACTCAGGAAAAAAAAAAGCTCTTGCTGATATTGTTGCCATCTATGGTCAAGGCCAAGAACTTTTCAGACCACCCACGTAAGTCCCAAGGAGACCACTTCGAAGGGCAGTGTTGATTCATTTGGGAAACATTGCTGTCACACCACATATTTCTGTTTCCTAGTACAGATCCCTCCTCACCTACCACTTCTGTCAAGTATTCGTGGTTTTACATTTAAGCTAGATTTGAACAGAATAGCTTTGCCTTCCATCATTCTGCATTCTTCTTATAATATGAGAGACTGGATTTTATGCCCGCACAAAACGACAGATTGGGTTGTAGTTTTGTATGTTGTGTCATTTGTCATCTGTTGTCAGCTAGTGTGTTTATTGCAAAATGGATTGAGTATTCCATTCCATCATTCCTTTTACAGGGCCTTCAACACACACCATGTTGTACGACTGCTGGGCGTTGTATCACAGGGTCAACCAGTTTTGGTAGTGATGGAACTGATGGCCAACGGGGACCTCAAGACATACCTGCGTTCTCATCGCCCAGATGTCTGCGAAGACCCCAACAAACAGCCACCAACCCTGACGGTAAATATCATGAGTGTTAATGTACCCAGGTCAGAAGTTAACCATAGCAGCTAATATATTTCTACCCACTCTGTCAGGTTTTGTGTGCAATGGAACTGAAGTTTTTCTACTGATCTGAAGTTTGAGTACATGTGGTTCTTGAATTGTGCCTCTTCCTTCTCGTCTAATTCCTTACTTCTCAATACTGTTTTGTCCTTTTGTGTCTTCTTTCAATCAAAAGAATGAAATGTGCATTTGAAAAATAACATCTTGCGCTTGCCATTCGAGTTTTATTTTAATACAGTTGAATGAATGTAGCAACATATCAGCATTTTGAATTATGTCAGAAAAAAATAACATACAGGACAAAACTCCCTTACAGTTAGGTCATTTAGTTTTATTAAGCAAGGTAAATGGTGTTTTGTAATTCTGTATTGAACATAGCATTAACTTACGGGAATGTTATTTCTTATAAGTTCGGCATTTTATGATTAAATTTTACTATCAGGTGGTATATTAATACTTTCCTGCATCTTTGATTCTGGCACATAAACACAAGACATAAGACATTTTTTACAAGCACAGAATTTTTCAACACTTCCCTTGCATAGTTACACTGTATGTCTACAGCGTTACAATATTAACATGTTTGCACTTACCAACACCATTGCTTGCAGCACTGCCACCCAGGCCATTTTTTACACTGCATGATTATTTTGCAACATAATATTCAGATATTAGTTTTTATAAACTGCTGCTAAATGGACTGTAGAAGGATGAGTGAAATTTTCACAAGGCGAAGACTGAAGTTCTAGTATTGTTTTAGGGTGTGATATTTCATGTTACACATCCTTGGATGGAGGGGGAGACAGCATTTTTGGCGAAACCACTTCATTTGACCGACTGACTTGTTTTTTTTGTGCATGCTTTATGTAACTTTCACTCAAACCACTCTCTTAAAGTAATGAAATCTTCATCAGAATTCCCAGACAAAAGAATTTTGACAGTAGCATAATCTTGCAAACTTGTGTCACTTGAAACTACATTTTTGATTGTGCATTGCAACACACCATTACTTGTCACCGTTTGAGTGTTGCGTAATCATTCCAAAAACCACAGAATAACTCAGAGGCAAAACATATTATTTCAAAAGGGCACCCCCCCCCCCCCTCTCTCTCTCTCTCTCTCTCTCTCACACACACACACACACACACACACACACACACACACACACACACATGACATGGAAGCTTTATGGTCAGATGCTGTTTCTATCACAGCATGTTCCTATGCAACCATGGTGGATATGGTAGCTTGGACCTGACCATGGTCAGATACAGGATTGAACATACTATGGAAGTTAAGCTGCTTCAGGTGTTTAGAATTTCTTTAAGTACATATTTAATTTATCAGTGTGTTAGTTTGGCAGTTTTTCCAAAAAAGAAATATAGGAAGTGTACTTTAATAGATCTCACAGGTGCTAAACAGCATGCTCTGGGACATTGAAGGTGCCTTGTACAACGTGACTGTTCGTATCCAAGTACTCCATGTTCATACAACATGTGGAAGCAACTGCAAGTGTATACCAAACAATAGACACATGAAAAGCAGTAATTAGAAAAGATTCCAAATTTCCTACACAGAAATTTAAGAATAATCGGTATTGCATGAGCTAATGTAAATCTGGTTTTCACAATGGAAACTTGTTGAAATGTACATTCCCTGATGATGGTCATGCAGAGCTCAATCTTGTCAGATTAAAATAAGATTGTCATTTACACCCAGTTACATGTAATGCTGTTACAGTTAAGGTACATGGTGATCACAAACCACTGTAAGATCTTGAGTGTGATGTCTTAAATGAGTTTCCCTGTATTTTACTTGTTTGTACTCCTTTGTGTAACTGGCAAGCATGCTCTGCTCCTGCATTTGACCCCATTCTGTTCCAGTTCTCTCTGTATGGTATTTTGTCTAGTCACTGTATCTGATTTTTTATCTTGCAACAAAATGTCCTTTCTTGTTTCCGTGATGTGATAGATTGCTTCAGTATTCGTTTGTACAGTAGTTCCACTGTGACATGTTGAACATTTCTGTGTTCCATTTTCCTTCTGGGATCCATGTTATTTCACTCTGTTACTCTGTAACCTGCAGTCTGCTGCTTCAGTTCCATCCTTGGTACCATATTAGAGATGCAAACACATTACATAAATTTGTGTACAGAGTATTTGCTATGGAAGGTTTTGTGGCCTTGACAATACCAAAAAGAATCAGTTCTGAAGTGTTCTGATGATGGTATGGTACAGTTAGTGTAACTTGGTTTGTGGACCTGAGATTGCCTCATGTCGAATATATCTGCAACTTGTGTAGGTGCTTCCCCACCTTTCAGCTGAGGATTGAAACTGCTTCATTTTCTGAAACATTTTGTTTGGGGTACTGCAATTAAAGTCCCAAAACATAGAAATACTTGCTGAATAGAAGGTAGTAATTATGGTATACAGATGACTTTGAGAACTGAGAAATTTTTTGTGTGAATAATGTATGAATATATTGTTTATTTCAACCAAGGCGTGTCATAGTACAAGTGTTTGGAGTTTAATTCAGCTGTGTAATTGTATGTAGTTGTTAATGGTGAACTGGGAAGGGTAAATCTGCAACTGAACTGGCATTTGTGGTAATTACAGCAAATCCAGAAGATGGCAGTGGAGATTGCTGATGGGATGGCCTACCTGGCTGGCAAGAAGTTTGTACACCGTGATTTGGCAGCTCGCAACTGTATGGTGGCCGAAGATCTCACTGTCAAGATTGGTGACTTTGGCATGACTCGCGATATCTATGAAACAGACTACTACCGCAAGGGTAAGTGTTCTACATCTTTTCATTAGTTGATTGACTGTGCCATATCAGCTGGTGAGAATAGTCCTTTTTTTTTCTTCTATTCTTCTCATTTTCTCCCTTCCCTACTCATTCCCTAATTTTTATTGTTTTTTTCTCTTGCCCCTTTAATGTGACAGGAAACACATCTTGAGTAATGTATATATTGATACACTGCAGGCACTAAGGGTCTTTTGCCAGTTCGCTGGATGGCACCAGAAAGCCTAAAGGATGGTGTATTCACGAGCTTGTCAGATGTGTGGAGTTACGGCGTTGTGCTTTGGGAGATGGCCACACTAGCATCACAGCCGTATCAGGTAATTTTCATATGCATTCGATTTTCTCCCCAGTGCATTATTGGTCAATGGCTGTTCAGTATTTTGTGACTCTCCAGAAGACTGCATATTCACAGTATTGGTTTGATGGTGGGAAAGTAAGATGTACAAAGATGGGTTGGCCCTTCTTCATTGGGGTTCGATATTGAAACAGTTTTCATGAAAATTCATCTGCCAGTTTAAAATTTTGGAGAGTGGTACATGTCTGTCCATGTGGTATAGTTAAATGTAACTGTTTTCTGCTGCTGACCTAGCAGAGAACACCCAGGGATACTAAATTTATTTCATTGCCTTGCAACTGTGTATAAAAATGCACAGGAGAGTGGGTGCCTGTTGCTTGCAAAGTAATGTGATTTACATGTTCTTAGAGCAGAACACGTAGGACAATGTATGCATGCATGCATACAAGGCTAAGTTCTGCATAAGTTATGGGAACTTGATATGGGTTGGGCTGGAGGGGAACTGTGGACACAGGAAATGGTGATTGATATATATATATATATATATATATATATATATATATATGTGTGTGTGTATATATATATATATATATATATATATAT